>Ga0247778_1000130_pt1 | contig 130872 bp, 140 predicted proteins | sample UWRJL049202B5_FD_179939 | JGI IMG/M metagenome (GOLD analysis project Ga0247778, IMG submission 179939) | Plant litter microbial communities from Arlington Agricultural Research Station in Wisconsin, United States - UWRJ-L049-202B-5 | ecosystem: Environmental > Terrestrial > Plant litter >... | reverse complement strand
TTTATTTTTTTTTTTTATTTATAAAAATAAAATTTATAATAAAAAAAAAAAAAAAAATAAAAAAAAAAATTTTTCGACCCCCCCCCCCCCCCCCCCCCCAAAGTATCAGATTTGTAGGATTAACCGAGAATTGTATTAAATTTCTATTTTTATTAAAATTAATAATTTATTTATATCAAATCTAAATATAAAAATATAAAATTTTATATAATCGATTTTCTATTATATAATAAATGATTTTATATTTTTCAATTATATTAATATAATTATTTTATATATATAATACAATCTGCAGGGTACAAAAGCGAATAGATGAATATTTATCATATAGATTAAAGAAGAAATAAACTCTGGGATCCTTGAGGATAGATTAAATATAAGAATATATTGAAGTCTAAAGAAGTTAGATAGATAAATAATAATTTTTATATATATAAATTGTTTTTTAAATATTTATATAAAATTAGAAATAATTTTTTTTAAGATTTTTAAAAATAGATTAAATATAAAAATATATTAAAATCTAAAGAAACTAGATAGATAGATAATAATCCTTATATATATGAACTGCTTTTTAAACGTTTATACGGAGCTAGAGGCGTGGTACGTGCGCTACGACGCATCTTACTATAATAATATTAGTGAATATTTTTATATTCGCCTCTATAAACTCTAGTATAAATGGAAGATAATCCAACTGGAACAATTAATAATTAAACTAAGTTAATTCTTATTAACTGCATCATACTATTTAAATAAATGTATAAATGTGTAAATTATATAAATAAATATATTTCTTGTAGTTATATTACAATACGCTATTATTCAATAATTAAATAAATTGCAGCTTACAATAGTTTTAACTGAATTAAATCAGTCTAATTAGTTCCCAACTTCTGCATCGCGTTATGTATTGTATTATAGATATATAAAGTATAAATATATAAAATGTAGGTATAGTCAAATTAAAGTTGGCAGCTAACAATAATTTGTAACAAATGAAAAAAACAACTACGCCGAATCATTTAGAGTGCAATTTTAATTGTACTCAAACCCCAGATTGTATATAATATATATATATATATATATATATATATTAATAAAAGAATTTAAAATTAAATTTTATTAATAAAAATACCTTTAATTTAATCTTAATTTGATTAAAATTTGTATAAAGTTTTAAATAAAAACTATTAATTTTATTAATTTAAACAAATTTTCGATTAATTATAGTTAGCTTACGAATTTATTAAACCGATTTTTTCCGAAAAATATAAAGGTCCTGATGTTTGAATAACTTCAATTCTGACCCGATTCGATTAAAAAGTATTGGCATGGTTGTCCACCAAAGTCCGATATGAATTTTGGTGGGGTACGGGAACTTGTGGACGGCATTGTACATAATACAAGCTTGATCTGCAGGAATAGCATCCCGGCATGCGGAGACGGCTGAGGACGGGTAAGACGGTCGAAAGTGGTCCGAGAATGTCAGAAAACTTGCCCGACTTCAGTCATGGCTTACAATTCCGACCGTTATATTGGTCAGGCAAGGTTCAGCGGCGGGAATGGCGCCATAAACCACGTTTCTCACCCGCAATATGCACGCGTAGCCTCTAACCAACCAAAGCTTGTTGGGAGTCAATGGCACGCCTCTCCCGTCTTTGAACCCGTCTTTGGACTCGCTTTCCAGCCCTTTGTGGAAAAGATAACCCGTTCTTGGATGAGCCATCAATCAGTCCCTTGTTTCTGGCTTATTCTGGAGAAGAACTTCCTGCAATATGCGGAAGCAAGTCCGGGCCCCGATTTCCGATTCTATCGACTTTTGGCCCACTTTTGACTCGGAGACTCATACAAGATAGTAGTCTCAGGCAGTTAAAAGGTCGGACTCGAGGTTACTTGCATGCATAACATAAACTTAGAGCCTCGGATTAACCAACAGTTCGTAAGAAACCAGTAGCATCACACACAGATCATGACGATTTGCACAGCGGCACAGATGAGGATTCGCACACATCACGACGATCCACACACATCATGTCTCGCTGCGGTAGGTATGGCAGGATTTTACAATCAGCTGTCCTACCCTAGGAAATCGGCTGTTCATGCTGCTTTTAAAAGCTTTTTTCCGCTCTGCTACAAATGTTCTCACTAATGATGGCAAAATTAATTAACAATTAGAACACGTCACAAGCATTTCTATACCCCAAACGCAAGAGTAGTGAGAAGATCGAAACTACGCGATTTTAAGAAGAACAAACAATTGGTACTAGCAGGAGCGCTTGAGTATGAGCATTGGATGTTAGAGCAGTGGGAATAAAAATACTGGGTAGTGAGAGCTGGGTACAGCCTGATCAGCATACAGTTATAGTATATGAAACAAGAAGAAGTTATGCCTACTTTCTGGCCCTATCCATTATCACGGGATTATTCTCCTATAGAGAGCATTTGGCATAGAATGAATAAAGTTTTGGGGGAATTTCGCGCAGAGGTCCATGGGAAATCTACACGGCAGGGAGCAACTGTTCTAGAAGCTTGGGAAACTATCACAGGCGCACAAGTTCGAGATTCAGTAGGTATAATTCTTACATAGTATTAAGCTATATTCACAACTCATAAGATGCAAACAAAGTGTTAAATTAGTCTGATTAGCCACGTTTGTTGTTTTTGACTATTTCAAAAGCAGCGAGTAGTTGCGAATTACTTTTCCTGGGATCTGCACACCATAGCGGTTCAAAGTTGATGTCATATAGTCGGTGTGCTTGCTGCAGCTCAAGGAGTACAACATCTCGCGTTCGCGTTCGGAGACATTTTTACGTGCAGTAAACACGGTGTACTCGGAACACACTAACTCCACCAATTGACTAGCATACACTCACCCAAGATTATATAAGATTCAGTGTACGTGTGAGGCGCTCTCGGCTCCAGTAAGAACAGGAGGCACAGCACAGGTATAGAAGTCAAAAGATAATAGGACAGAAAGCACAGCGGGCACGTTATAGGCATAATATAAACACCCAAAGCCATCTATTGATTCATGTTCTACGCTAGTACTATTTAAGTAATATTTTCTGCGTGTCACTTTTATTATATCATATTGAAGATTTATAGTGTGAATACTTTCAAAAGTAAGTATTAAATTATTTAAATTCAATAAAATTATATAGTTGGTTAATTATAAAACTACGAAAAGAATTATTAAATTTTATTAGTAAAATTAAAATACAATAAACTATTGATTTTAATTTCATAAATATTTTTTATAGTCCGAAATTTAAAGTTTCAAAATAAAAAAAAAGAAGAATATATATAAATTTTAGGAAAAGATTTTATTATTATAATTGTGTTATAATAGCTTCTTGCAGTATTGGACATACAACAATCACAGTCTAATTATATCGCCGTATTACAATGAATCTCTTTTAAGAAACAGGAACTTACTTCTCCTAGGATTAACTATTCAATTTAGTTCAATAGAATCCCGCGTTACCCCGCCGGTTGAAACCACGGGGTAAAGGAATAAGCACTACTATGACGTTTCTGGACCTATGCTAGAAATAGAACACTGTCAAGATATTAGTATAACTAATATATGGGGATGTATTTTGTGTGCTATAAGTCTATTCATAAGATTTCGTCCGTGTCACAACGTCTTAGGTCTCTCCTTGTCGGTTTGCATATAGAACTATCTTCAACTCAGTGAATCGCTAGTATAATGTTGGGGCCCTCTCTTCTACCACTCTCCATGGGCGGGATAATCGTTTATTTCGTCGCTCAATGGATCTATCGCCTTTATTTTCATCCTCTCAGCAAGATTCCTGGCCCCAAGCTCGCTGCCATATCCCGCTTCTACGAATTTTATTATGATGTCGTCAAAGGCGGAAAGTTTCTTTTCCAAATCGAAAAGATGCACGAAAGATATGGTACAATACATGCTCTGACTAACAGCACCAATGTTGTTGCTGATCTGTAGGTGATAGGACCTATTGTTCGTATCAACCCGCGTGAGGTCCACATCAAAGACCCCTTCTTCTACGACGAGATCTATGCCTCGGGTGGGAGAAAGCGCGATAAAGATGCGCAATTCCTCAAGGCTTATTCCGTGCCAGGGTCCATGGTGGCAACCGTGGACCACGAGCATCACCGCTATCGTCGAAACATCCTGAGCGGATTCTTCTCCAAGCGCTCCGTCAACGAACTATCCCCTTCTGTCGAAGAAAAAGTGCTAAAGCTGATGCAGCGCTTCGCGACCGCGCATCAAGAACAGTCAATCATGCGTTTAGATGATGCCTTTTCCGCACTCGCCTCAGATGTGATTACACAGTACGCCTTCGGGAAGAGCTGGAACTTCCTCGACGACAAGGATTTTCGAAGAGACATCCGTAGTGCAATTACTGAGACGGCGAATGCGATTCACATCAATCGTTTCTTTCCTCTTGTTCCACGGGCACTCAAAATGGTTCCTAAGTGGTTAGTGTGTAAGATACAGCCAGGAAAAGTGGGCGTGTTTGAGTTCATGAAGTCGATATACGAATTTACTGCACAGTCAATGAAGGTTGCTGAATCTAGCGCCGATGGGAAACAGCAATCCAAGCGGGGAACTATTTTCGAAAAGTTGACGGATCCAACTCTCCCAACCGAAGAGAGGACTTTGGCTCGCGTACACGATGAATCGGGCGTTATTCTTCAGGCTGGCACGGAGTCCATTGGTCGATCATTGACCATATCCGCCTTTCATCTTGCTCACCAACCTTCCATGCGGGAGAAGTTGCGTGAGGAGTTGCGGTCGATTCTCCCGACACCAACCAGCACGGCCACTTGGGCGCAGCTGGAGCAGCTGCCGTACTTGGTAGGCATTACTTCTTCAGAAAATTGTTGCAGCAATTGATATTCCTAGACTGGTGTTGTGTACGAGTGCCTCCGTCTCTCGTACGGATTGACCATCCGCCTGCCTCGGTGCGCCCCTTCAGAGGCGCTGAAATACGGGGACTTTGTTATTCCACCGGGGGTATGTCCCAACTGTTACTAGCGAAGGCGGTTAACTTACAAGTCGAATAGACACCGATGAGCATGTCGTCCTACCTCGTCCACCATGATGAAAGTATCTTTCCAGACTCGCATTCCTTCAAACCTGAACGATGGGTCGAAGGCGGAGACGAGTCAGACCGACTTACCAAGTTCATGGTCTCGTTTACTCGGGGTAGCCGAGCGTGTCTAGGCATGAAGTTAGTTTCCTCATTTGTCGTTTTTCAATCAAAAGGTTCTAATAAGGTAGTTTATCGTATATTGTGCTATATATGACGATCGCGGGCTTTGCCCGTTGGTTCGATATGGAGCTCCACAAGACGACAACCGAGGATCTGGAAATTGTGCGCGATTTCGGGCTGGGACTTACAAGGAAAGGGGAGGTGGAGGTTTCCGTCAAGGTGACCAACATGTTGAGGGAGTAGTAGGGTGACGCTAATGATGAGCATGATACTCTTGTAACTTGTTTCGGTAGCTTTTTCAACACAAGGCATCGTCAGAAAGTTTCAGCATGGGCCTGTGACTGGCCCTATAGAGTTGGTAGAAAGGAGAGATTCTGCAAATTTCTCCCGAATTAGCAATTGAGATATATTTACTTCATAGGATTGAATTATTTTGGTATAAGTCGTAAATTCTAAATAGAAATTTCTAAACTATAGTACTTTGGCCATCGAGTAAAGATGAATAGCGAGCCTAGCTAGACCCCCAGCGTGGCCCTTTATAAGAAACCGATCAGTTTCCGAGTTATTGTGCATTTCCTAACCAGTGTCTCCCTAACAAGGTTGCCGAAGTTAGAGTTGGACCCGGGTCAGGTTACGACCGGGCTTGGGACGATCACTGCCGAGTTAATTACAGTCGGAGAGTCGGCCTCGGGCAACCCTGCTCCCCAATCGGGATTAAGGCTTAATTGCGATGAGAGGAGTTAAGGATTAACCCCATTTTTCCGTCACTTGTCCATGCATTCTTTAAGTCTTCACCACTCCTGTCCAAACCCGTATTGCGCCTCTAGTCGCGTAAAATCCGCATCAGACACTAGTTAGTCATGACTGAACAGGATCAAGCCACATCACAAAATGGTGATCCTCACGACCCCAATAAAGCAGACTCGGCTTTCAGCAGTGAAGATTCGAAACAAAATGGACCTTTACATGAAATTAGAAGGAGCATCACGAACGAACGAGATGTTGGCTTGGAGGAGACAGACCAACAAAGACTGGAAAAATCAAAAACGGCTGGGTTCATCACTCCCCAGCGAGATCCCAAATTGGTACATCTACGTTGCCTTCTTTTCTTTGCTAAAAAAAAGACTAAGCAACCGCACAGATAATGTGGGACGGTCCGGATGACCCAGAAAATCCCAAGAATTGGCCCAACAAGACAAAGTGGACCACCATGACAATTGTCGCGCTATTCACCCTAATCTCTCCCGTGTCTTCAACGATGATAGCGCCCGCCCTGGAATACATCGCAGCTGACTTCGACATTAAAGACGAATTCACTTCTCAGCTCACTTTGTCCATCTTCATCCTCGCCTATGCTGTCGGTCCGCTTTTCCTCGGGCCTCTTTCCGAAACATATGGTAGAGCTATTGTCTTGCAGCTTGCAAATCTGTTCTATCTTGTCTTCAATATCGCCTGTGGCGTCTGCCAGTCCAAAGGGCAACTAATAGCTTTCCGATTCCTATCCGGACTAGGTGGTAGTGTTCCGCTAGCTGTAAGTGTTCACAGGCGTCTTAATTATAACTTCATCCATCTGACATTTTCTCGCGAAGGTTGGTGGTGGAGTTATCGGAGATACCTTTCGTGCTGAAGAGCGAGGAACGGCGATGGCTGTCTACAGCTTGGCCCCCCTACTTGGCCCAGCTATTGGCCCGATTGTTGGTGGATTCATCGCCGAGAATACCACTTGGCGATGGGTCTTCTATGCCACCTCGATCGCGACGGGGGTGTTTCAAATTGCAGGAGTCCTCTTTCTCCGTGAAACATACGCCCCCCGGATCCTTAAGATACGGGCGAAGAAGACTCGCAAAGCGACCGGTGATCTCTCGTACAAAACCGAGGAGGAACGAAAGAATAAGACCTTGTCCCAGGCTCTGCAAACATCGCTCGTGCGGCCCTTCCGCCTCCTTGCAACGCAACCTATCGTTCAAGTCCTTGCACTGTATATGGCCTATATTTATGGACTCATGTACCTCATGCTATCGACTTTCCCTATCCTGTGGACCGATCCTCAGTATTATGACGAGTCTACGGGCATTGGAGGGTTAAATTATATCTCTCTTGGCTTGGGAGCCTTGCTGGGTGCCAACATCTGCGTTTATTTGAACGACCGTACCTATCGCCATCTTAAGGCTCGCAATAACGATACAGGCAAACCTGAGTTCCGACTACCCTTACTCGCCATCACCAGCATCTGCGTGCCAGCTGGTCTCTTTATTTACGGCTGGACAGCCCAGACCCATCAGCACTGGATAGCCCCCAACATCGGCGCCTGTCTATTTGGAATTGGGAATATGATGACTTTCCAGTGCATGCAAACCTACATCGTGGACACATATACGCTATATGCAGCTAGCGCGATGGCCGCGGTATCAGTTTTACGATGTCTAACTGCGTTTGGATTCCCCTTATTTGCCCCATATATGTACAACACCCTCCATTACGGGTGGGGCAATAGTCTACTGGCATTTATATCGATAGGGATAGGAGTCCCGGCACCCATATTCCTCTGGAAATTTGGTGAGAAGTTGCGGAAAGCTAGTCCATATGCCGCTGGTTAGATAAGTAGCAGGAAAGAAATCTGAAGTTATGTGACAAATGTAAAATTGTATAAATAGGCGAGATAACTCTATCGGGCAGATCAATTTTGAAACTCAGGAAGAGGCAAAAGACTGTGGGTACTTTCGGTTTGTAACGAATATATTGGAATAGGACCTCATGTGATATTAGAATAGTTATTATAAAAATTAGTGATTATGAAGGATAAATTGTGAAGTTTTTCGTCAAGAAGGAAGGCCTGAAATGAATAAAGTCAATTCGGAAATAAAAATTATATAAGGCAAAGTTGCATGAGCAACTCCGCGCGCTTAAATCGATTTTTTGGAAATCACTTTTCAATATAGCCCTTTCAGCATTCATAAATAATCATAAAGAAATTGTTTCATAATTCTATGTTATAATATTCCCAAAGTAAAATATAAATATAAATAATCAATCGATATTTATTACCTAGTTCCACCATGAAAATTGAAAGAAGATTTTTAAGGTGCAAAATATGGATTTCGAGTTCATCATGGCTTCCCTTTGCCGAGAGCCCGAGTCCAGACTTACTCCGGTTTCCTTCCGTACACCAAAGTCCTTCGAAGTGAACCGAGTTAGCATATCGATGTGAGGAAATTAGACAGAAAACTCACGCCTTGTAATAAGTATGGGTTCGCGGATTCTTCAGTGCAGCAGTAACTTGGCCAACCCACGCTTGAACAGAAACGTAATCCCACTATCTATGGTTAGCATGGACTCGAAAAAAGACCTGACCATATTCGGCAACTACAAAAGAAGTAACAGATGCAACACTTACGCCCATGACCTTCCCAAGCAGGTAAATACAAAACGCCTCAGTATCTCTCAAAAAGAAAAACATATTCCAGTTCCCAATATCCTTCATCTTCTTATCACTGCTCCAAGGCCCCACCGGAAGTTTAAACTTATGCTCCCTAACACCAACGAATCCAGCTTCAACGATGCGTCGTTTGACATGCTCGTAAACGGCAAAGGTTTTACCTAATCTTTCACTTGCAGCCAGCTGAATGGGTCCCCATTTCTTGAGAGGGTTGTCATCACTCAGTGTACCGTCATCGCTCTCGAAAAAGACACTGAGTTCCAAATGTTCGATCCACCCTCCGGGTTTGAGGGCCCTACAAATGTCAACAACCTCCAAGAGTGCTGTGAAAGTTTCAAGTAGCTTACTTATATGCTTGGCTGTATAATCTGGGCCAGTCACCGATAGCTCCCATCAAGTAGCGCATGTGAATGAAATCGAAACTGTCGGGCGCAAAGGTCCACTCCAGCTCGGCATCATCAAGTTCGAATCTGCAATTTGGAGGAACATAGGTAGGCATCGTATCGGAGAGATCCGTGCCTATCACTTCGGCTGATGGAAATTGATCTGCGAAGTCCCTGGCTTTGTTAGTTCGAACCCTCAGCTAGCGTCTTAGTGGCTTACAAAGCCCATATTCCAGTTCCAGTGCCGACATCTAGAACTTTCTACTTCGGGTTAGCATCATTTAGACCCACTAGGATAGGGATGTTTTGATATGAGACACTAGGGCAAAGTGAAAGGTGTACTTGTGGGGTTGGTCCGATAGGCGCCAAAAACAGTTTACCATCCAGAACCAGAGTCAACATATGATGTCTGTTTTAGGTTGGTGTTTATTCAAAAAGAGCCGTAAGAAACACATACATGATATCAAGCTAAGTGGAAATTCAAGTCAGCAAATCTAGTCAGTCCACTGATGTCTACTATTAAACGCAGGTGCAACATGGTGTGGAGTAAAATTATGGGTCTTTGGCATACGTACCTGATCACTCTGCTTGTCATCATTAGGAGCCCTGGACAACACTGTTAAAATGGAAAACAGTAATACACCTCTATGACTTACCAATACTCCAGCCCCTTGAAGTTCTGATAAGTCCTCCCGTGAATTTCACGATATTCTCTAATGCTTTCGGTCAAGGACGCTGTCGACTCAACACTGGCACACGTTTAGCAGGCAAAGGGCAGTAGATTATCAAAACTCACAAGCTATCGCCATAACTCGAGTCCATATCATCCTCATACTCCTCCTATCCAAAGAACTTAGCCATTACGTGGAATATAAGTGACGCTTGAGGCCGGGCCACGCAGGCTTACCACAGGAATCTGGACATCTCCACTATGGAGACTAGAGCCCTCACTCGCCATATTCGTTGGCTGCTCAGAAGATTGGCACATATGAAGCTATTACCGATGGAGGTACAGAATGTAGGTTGGTGTTGCTCAGCGGAGGAAAGGCCGGACGACGACCACGACAGAAAGGTGGGAAAACGCCGTCGGCTTACGAAACTGGCACGGATCGCTGTGGGCGGCTTGTGGGTTCCCGCTGCAGCATGGCACATCTTCACCCCACGTTCTACGCCCTATTGGGTAAGATGCTCGGCAATCCCCGCTGAATTGATTGACAAAGACTTGGCTGTGCCGCATTTCCTCGAATTCCTGCCTCTTATTTTCTTCGCGAATCCTTTTTGTCTCATTGTCTGTCTCGGTTTCAATCAGTCGATCCTCTCGTCATGGTGGTTCTGGAGGGATACTCGAGCACGTTCGTCATTGGTTGCTCGGTTCTTTTGTATTTGATTGGCCATCGCATTTATAGGGTCTTTTACGATTTGTATTTGCATCCCCTGGCGCATATTCCGGGACCGAAACTTGCGGCGGTCACGTACCTTTATCAAACTTATTACAGCCTTGTTGGTGGTAGTCGCTTCTATGTCCAGATTGGAAAGCTGCATGAGCAGTATGGTGCGCATTCAAATTGACCCTCCGGTTTGAAATTGTTTGACAATTGATGCAGGGCCCGTGGTTAGAATTACTCCAGATGAAGTCCACCTCAGCGACCCAGACAACTATGAGAAAATTTACTCTGTCAGTTCCAAGTATCCCAAAGCCAAGCCATACTACGTCACCATGTCCTGCGGAGATTCCAGCTTCACAACAATGGGCAACGAAGAGCATCGAGTGAAACGCAGTCGTCTCAATCCCTTCTTCTCCCGAAAGAAGATCATCGAGCTAGAAGACGTAGTTCAATCGAATGCCAAAAAGCTTTGTGACCGGACCGCTGAAAAGCTCGCCAAGGGAGAAGCAATGGATTTGCATCATGGTTACCGAGCTGTTTCGATGGATATCATCACAGACTATGCGTTTAATCAATGCTACAACTTCCTTGATCGAGACGACTTTGGAGAATGGTTCTTTACGATGTGGGAAGGACTTGGTCCTACTATGTGGATCTTTCAGCAGTGGCCTGCAATGATGACTTTTGCGAATTCACTGCCCCAATGGATGGCGGAGGTTATGAATGGGCCATTGAAAAGCGTTTTCCAACTTCAGGCAGTGAGAAAACTTTTCCTTTTTTCTGCTATATACCCCTATGATGAAAGAGTCAATTCACTGATCATGTTATAGCACTGCCGAGAAGCAATTGCAATGGTGAAATCAGACATGGACTCCGGCGGAAAGTCCGCTGCGCGTAAAACAATTTTCCATGATCTGTTGACAAATGATCCTGATGCTGGATGGGTCGTACCTCCCATAGGGGAGATTCAAGACGAAGCTACAGCGATGCTAGGAGCTGCGGCAGATACCACGGGACACGCGATGAACTACGCCACCATAGAGATTACTTCAGATCCAATGAAATATAAACGTCTCTCGGCCGAACTGAAAAAAGCTTTCCCGGATCCCAACGCGAAATTGGATTATCTTACACTAGAGAAGCTACCATACTTCGTATGCCTCTGATCTTGTTCCGATTCGAAGTCGCTAACTTCTAGTAGACAGGCGTAATCAAAGAAGCAATCCGGCACGTATCCTTCTCTTTTGCTCTTCAGACTTCGAACAAGAATCTCATCTAACAATTACACAGCCTCTCCCACGGCTCACCCGGTAAACTCACCCGAGTCGTCCCCGAAGGCGGCGCAACTTTCAACGGCTACACCCTACCTCCCGGCGTAAGCCCCATTGCAAACCCCACAATCCAGCATTCACATCACTAATTAATAACCACAGTCCTTCGTCTCAATGTCAACCTGGGAACTCCACCACAACGAACACTACTGGCCCGATTCCTTCAAATTCGATCCCGACAGATGGGCAGACCCAGAAAAAGTCCGGAGGTTAGATAAAGCTTTTGTGCCGTTTGGGAAGGGGAGTAGGATGTGTATTGGGATGAAGTACGTCTTGCCTAAAAATTACACTAGTATTCAGTTCGCTGACAGCGCCCGCAACAGCCTTGCTTACTGCGAACTCTACGTCGTTCTCGGGAATATGTTCAGACGCTTCGATAATTTGAAAGGCAATGAGCTGAAGCCTGAAGACCGCGTTATAAATGATTATATTTCGGCGCGTCTGCCGCTTACGGCGACGAGGTTTCATGTCAGTGCTGGACCTAAAGTGGGGTAGAAGACGGCTTGACTTGGCTTCGCTTGAGGTCTTTGTGATATATGAATAGGGTATGAATTTATGATGATGTAAAACTGCCTCTGAGTCTTGCCTGGTTGAGAATGAAGTTAGGTAAGAGTACAGGTTTGGCGCTAGAGGAACCCACTGGTATCTTCATCATTTTAAAGAAAGCATTCTGGGTTTATTTGAGTGCTGGATGGCAAGTGAAAATGATCATTATGAGGATCAAGCCGGAAAATAGACTCCAGAAAATGCAAGGCACTAACAAGACGTCGACACAAAACTCTAAATTCTGTGGTCGAACCCTGCTAGAGAATAAATAAAATGTTCATTCTTTTGCCGTCCTATCCCTAAGGTACCTATCAAGAGTGGAGCTTAACTATGTTTCAGACCCAAACCCAAAGCAATCCATCCGATTTCCATTTGTGCTTTTGTAAAAAGACAGAATTAAAATAGATAACCGGAGCATCTGCCCGGAACTAAATTACGACCCTCCAATAACAGAAGAAGCGGTCTTGCCACTCCGCTGCTGAGTGGAGATAGCATAACACTAACATGTAAAATATCGATTTTATAACCTTTTGCCTTCGCTGGACCGAACCCCACTTTCAAATCATCAGCCACCTAATCCGACCAAGACGAGTCAACCAAACAGACGATTCGAGTCAGAGTCTTCAATAACGTTCATACTCCCTCTCCCATTTCTCCTTCCTCGGATGCTTAACCACAGTCCCCGGCGGGTGATCTTCCCTGCTAAATCGACACCCAAACGCCAAGCAAACCGTCTCCTTCCCGCCCTGCACCACCACACTCGGACAATGATGTCCGTAAATACAAAACTCCAGGTCGCAATTCTGCCCATTCAAACAAGGATTTAATCTCGTCAAATAAGCAATAGCTTTCAAATCTTCCTCTGTAGCTTTGTAGTCGTGCTCGAAACAGCAATCGGATCCTTTGGCGCAGGGACCACGCAGGTAATGGTTGTTGCAGAGTTTGTTGTTGGTGGTGCGCCGTTTAATCTTATCGAGAACTGTGGCGTTTACCGTTATTGGGGGATCGAGACCACGGGGGCCGGGCGCCCAGGCTATGTGTGTTGGGAGAGCGTTTGTTTTCTTCGGTGTTGTTACTGTTGTTCCATTCTTGAACACGGGTACAACGGTGTTTGGACTCGTGGGCGGCGGGGGAGCAATAGAAGTAACGCCAGCCCAAGTTGAAGGTGGTGTAGGCAATGAAACCAAACGGTCGACGAGTTTTTCGGAGCGGAATATGTTGTTGAAATTAATAATTTGAAGGCCGGTTGCGGCGAGCTCGCGGACGGTAGGGTGACCTTCGATGATTGTTATGCGGCAGCGGTCGTCTTGACCTACTACTTCGTCGAGGAAGGGAGCGTAGCCTGCGTCGTGGGAGATACCGAGGAGTATCTGCTTGCAATTGTGGTTGCGGAGGTGCCAGCGCATGCATTCTGTGGACTTCCTCAGCCTTATCCTGCTCAGAAGTATTTGGAGGGATTGGTACCTTTAATTTTTGAATCCGCCCTCTCCTTCCCATGACCAACGTCAATGAAGTCAAATGATGCCTTGCCCTGTGTAAAGCCTAATGTAAAATCTTTGAAATCGTCCGGATTCGCCAGCGAGCCGTCTCGTCTCATGGCTTTTGATAACCCAGATATATTTGCACAAACTTTAGCCATAACTTCAATTTCGTCTGTAAGCTCGCTGCAATGTTGCAAAACGGAGTTTCGTAGGGCGTTAGCTGCCTGTTTCCCTCCTTCGAGACCTTGTGCGACGAGGTCTTCATTGAACTGCGCAGTGGTATCAGAATCAGCAGCTGCGTCTGTACACTGTACCATAAAAAGCTTCTGGGGAAAAATACGTACAATCATTCCGTCTCCATCAATTAATATCATAATGTAAGGATTCCGATTCTGCCAGTCATCAATAAAGCTTTGCCTAGGGCAAAACGAGCCATACCCTCATGGACTCGCAATCTGCATTAAATTGTCCCATCCGCGCGGAGGCCAAATTCAACTGTTGCTGCATTTCTCTTCTAGAGCGTCTCGCATCTTCCAGGTCCAGCTGTGCATCTTCGAGTTCCTTTGCCAGTCTTGTATTTTCGTTTCGCAGGCCGGTTTCCACGCCTTCGCAGTATACCAAGAGATCCTGCAGTTTGTGCGTTAGTCGTGCCAAATTGAAATCCATGGACAGGAGAAAGAATACCTTTATTAATTCATTTCCACTATCACGGTGCGCCTGTAGAACGTGGAATCGCTGTACGAAATCCATTATAGCCATCTGTGACATCGCCATGAAGCTGTGCTGTCCAGTGTCCGGGGCAAAAAAAGAAGCTGAAGTTTAAGCTTGGTGAGGCTTGACGTCGCGTTGGGGCTGGGATCTGCGCCGGGAGGACGCGCCGGTGGGTCTGGGGCAAAGCTTGCAATCTGCTACAATTCGTTTTCCGTATAAAAATAAACGTCTGCTGTCGCAAATATCCTTTCAAAGATGAAGAATCAATCGCCTCTCAGCTCGTCCGACGCATTGAAGAAAAGAGAAAGGAGAGAGAAAGGAAAAAGAAATCAAGGCTGCTTCTCTCACTTTCGCGCACTTTCCTTTTGACAGCACGTCCCGGTGGTCCACGTCCATCGGCCAGCTGTGTCTCGGCTGGCAGCCTGCGGTGCTGGGCGCTCAATCAAATGCCACCACAGCCATTTACCCTGTCTCCGTCTGCCTGTCCCCGCTCTGGAGGCTGGGAGCTGGGAGCTGGTAGGGCAGAGCGGCGGCCATTTCATTTGTATCGATGCGCTTAGCTGTCGGGGCGCACGATGTGTGTGCAATTCATGCAGTGCCAGGTCTGGAGCTGGAACTTGGATGTGATGGCAGGGATGAGGGCTGAGAGGGGGGGAGATTGTGCGACTTCGACTTGAGAATGTAAAGTTCCAATAGCGTCACGTGAATGTTGTGGTTTTCAATGGTTCTTGCAGTGGAAGGGGATATTATATCGTATAGAGCAAGTGCATCTTTGTATCCATCCCTTCTATGTTGTCTTGGATGGTACTCGAGGCTCGGAGTCCTGCCAAAGTCGGTGGCTGCAAGCTGAAAACCTCAACTTCCCCACGATCCCGCATGATCATCCATACGCAGCTCACCTCGCGTTCCACAGACCTCTATATAAGGTCCTTTGCGACCCCCTCATCGCGGAGTAGTTCGTGCAACGGATTGTACACTCCCAATCGCTAGGGAAACATTCGATATGGGTGATTCAAATCTTTGCCAATTCTGCTGTGGTCTGGTATTCTGGGACATGTACACGGTGGGATATACGTCCCACAAATACTATCGAACATTAAAAGAGCTTCAAAATTCGAGCGAAACGACGACTTGCCCGTTCTGCAGTGCATTCTATGATAGCCTCTTAGCAGCACGACCCGATGCAAAAGCCGATACTCGGTGCAAGTTCAGTTCGCACACCCAATACTGTGGGTTCATAGAGCTCGCCATATTATTTTCCCATACTTTGCTTGGGGAAGAAGCCTCTAATGAGTACGGGTTTGTCACAGACTGCGATGACGATGGAAAATACTTGGAGGATATTTGTCATTGGATGATTGCATACGCTGAAAGTAAGTCACATATCCTGCGAAACTGTTAGGGTCTATTACGGTCGCAAGAGTGCCAACAGACTCCAACTACTCGATCATGATATTAATCTCCTCGTATATAGGAGCTCCACTAATTATCTGTAGCTGAGAGGCCGGAGAGGTGGGACAGGTTCTACACACGCCCGGACTGGCAGTCACGCACCATGGACATCACAACCAGATTCGACAGCAAAACAACTGGCTGCTGGAGTGTGCTTCCAACCGCCATGGTTACACCAAATGTGTTTTGACATCAAGATAGCAGGCTATCCAAGCCGCCTGCTTGATCTAGACGAGTTTGAGACGACCGGAGCGGTGCGCCTGGTAGATACCATGAACCTGCCAAACCCACTCCCTGAATACACCACCCTTAGTCATTGTTGGGGCCCTCCAACAGGCCCACGCCCCCTTATGACGACGTTAGCAAGTCTGCATTCACACAAAAAGGCAATCCACATGTGTGCCCTCCCAAAAACGTTCCAAGACGCTGTCAAAATAACCCAGCGTATTGGTAAGAGGTATCTCTGGATCGACAGTCTTGCAATTATACAGGATGACACCCAAGACTGGGAATCTGAAGCCGCGAAAATGGCTGTCATCTACGAAAATTCGTTCTTGACCATCGCCGCAACATCGTCCGAGAACTGTCAAGGCGGATGCGATATTGAGCCATGGGAGCTGCAAATCATTGAGGGCACGGCCAAAATCGGTAGCGGCGGAATATCCGATCCTCGTAATCTTCTCGCCGTTACTCGATACCGAATAAAGCTCAAACGCGCGAACGCGTCTTGGGACCATCTCATGGCTAAATTGCCTCTTTACACGCGCGGGTGGGTCTTGCAAGAAGCGGCATTGTCGCGACGAATCCTCCACATGGTACCACACCATATGCTTTGGCAATGTCGTGTGAAATTTGATTATGAAGACGCCAATGTTCGTTCAAGGGCACAAATGAGTCACGCTGGTTTCTTGTGGAAACAATCTCAAGACACGGACACCCATAAAGATGTATGGTGGGAGTTGGCCAAAACTTACTCTACATTGAATCTTACGGTTCCCGAGGACAGGCTTAAGGCACTCGCCGGCATCATTCACTTCCATGCAGTCAAGCATGACGAAAAACCTATACTGGGACTTTGGGAGAAGACTCTTGCGGGAGATTTAGGATGGCGCTGTCAGGAAGAACAAGCCTCTACTATCCCTGGAATGCCCACTTGGACATGGCTTTCTTGTCCAGGAGAGATTAAAGAGCCCATCTGGAATTTCCCCAATACTGATAATCAACCTCTCGTTGATACGTGGGATATTGATTGGGAAGGACGCGAATATGTTTCGAGGCTTAAAAAGAGCACCCTTTAGGGTCAAGTCAAAAATATTCGAGACTTTCATCAAAGAAAACACCGGAAACGGCCACCGAATTCGTAACACCATCCGCGAAATTTTAATGGAGCCCATGACCTCGAAATATAAATGCACCGTCGAGTACTACTATGGCAACCTCGCCTTGACTGGTGATTTATCCCATAACATAAGGATCACCTACTTATTACTGTACACCTATAAGATTTACTACAGTAGAGGGCATGGAAACTCTGAATACGTGTGCTTCCTGGCACTGCGCGCAGCGCCCGATAATCCTTCAGCATATATTCGAATAGGCTTTGGCACAGCAAGCATGTATTCGATGGGAGATAACGCGCTTGACTCACCAGAGCCGAACTTGCACTGGGCCGGAGCTGGGTTCATAGACCACGTCCTGAAAGACTGGAAGGATGCTACTATTCAGCTTGTCTGAGACGGCTAGTCCATGCATGATCGGATTGATACCGCGACGAGAATTTCTTCTCACAAAGGTGTTGCTGGTGATGAATTACGTAGTGAGCTGCTTATACCCCAAATTTATTCTAGTCATGTAATCACATCACAACACATGAAAACTCGACATCTCACCCCCCTCAAAGCTCCTCCCATCCTTCCCAACCTAGCTCACCCAAAACGCGCCAAATCAAACATCATTATCTGTCTCTGCTCCCTTGCTATGTCCGCACATATAGCTGCATCCATATCCTCCTCATCCTCCTCCAGCATACACTCGCAACATATCTTCTCATCTTCCTCCTCTTCACCCGTCAGCCTCAACTCCCCACAGCGCAGACACCCCCGCGGATCTGGCGAATCGAAGCAGTAATTAGGAGGGTCTTCGCCCTCAACAACTGCCATCTCCTCACCGCATGAAATACAGGTGTTGGGATTGGAAGAAGCGGGAGTCGAGTCTGAATTGGTGTCGTCTTCGAGCTCGATAGCTTCCTCGGGAATCTCTGGAGAGGGAGTTGGGGATTGGGGATGGAAATGGAGAGACAGATAAGAAGGGATTGAAGAGGAAAGAGCAAGACGATATGGAAGCTGGAATGGTGGGAGGGAATCATAATGTGGCAGCCGGGCCTCTAAATTCTTCCAAGAAACGAAAAACGGAGCCAGATCCTGCTGTGGCCTGGTACGGAGAGAGTTCCCGCCTTCCAAGCTTTATTCCCTGATCCAACTCCCACATCTCCTCAGCCATCTTCCTACACCCTTCAAATTCCTCACAATACCCTTCACCACCCCCTCTAAAAATCCCTTATATGCCCCGCTATCACTCGTAAAATTTTCCTTGCCTTCGCGATACAATATTCTAGCTAACGTCCTAACTGCCACGTCCTCAGATCGCGCGAGCTGTGCGATGAAGCTGTGGAGATTGTCAATGCTCGCGATTTCGTACTTTGTTGATATCGAACCCATGATTTCTTTGGGTTTGGAATCCGACTAAGAAAAGGCAATGATTCTCGGATGAAGGTGATGATTGCGTCGTGCCGCGTCGTGGGCTATCTGAGGTCACGTGTAATGAGCAAGTAAAGCTTGATTATTGTGGTGGATTTCGTGTTTTGAGAGGAGTGTAAACCAGATATCATTAGATCTTGGAGCAGAATAAGAAATTTCTGTCTCGTGTCCGAGTCTTGAGGACTTCTTACATCGTGGCTGCTTTTATTTTGAAAAAGGGACTCGCTAAAGCCTCTATGATACTTGCGCGAGAAGAGTTTGAAGTTACATTTGTAGACCTTGTGGGCTCCATTTGATCCAGAGAAAAAAGATTGAAACTTAATCTAAGCCTACAATATTCCAACCATGAGTATTACACAGTCGTAGTCAGCTCAGTATGGCTTGGATCTTTGCTTCGAGTCCGAAAATCAAACTTGATTCTGAGTTCTTTCTAAGCGTTGATAGCTCAACATGTGTTGGGTAATCATCTCCACTGAGAGAAAAGAAGTACCCACCGTAGTTAATGACCCAGTGAAGTTCGACTTCGTCGTGTGCGAGCACACTGTGACCCATCGATTGACCATCCGGCTCTTACCCAGCACCCGAGATTGCAACCATCGACGTCCAGCGGTACTCCAAATTTTCTGTAAATCCACTGATATGAGACAAAAATAACTAGTCTGATAAACATACAGATCAATTTCTGGCTAAACTTTATCTTTCATTTAAGGCCTTCTGCTATCTAGGGGGGTTCCAATGATTCGACCCGCGGTGACGTTTCCGAGGGCTGTACGAATCGTCCCTCCCTTGTCTTTTCCTCGTCCCGTTTGTTGATTCTGGCTGCCGGTTCCCAGATCTCCATAAGTCGAGGGCATCTAATAGCTCCACCTTCATGGAAGGCAAGTATTTTTCGTATATTTCGGAGATGATCTTTGAAATAGAACGCTCGTTTTTCGCGTTGTGACATCCATGGCTTACTCGTCGATACATGCCATCGCTCGATAGAGTAGATCTAATCGGTTCGTATTGAAGAAAGAGCTTCAAAACTAGGCCGAGTTCTGAGAGGAAGAGCCGTTCCTTCTCCTTGACGACTCGATCCTTGGTGGCCCAGGTTCTGGTTTCTTGACTTTTCCACTCGTCCCCTCGAATTACCTCGCACAGCTTCTGCAGCATGTTCCTCCCTTTCCATTTGTGGTTAGGATCAGCTCCTTGCTGAAAAAGCAAGCTCACAACATCCGTAGACGGTGATTCAAAATTAGCGGGCTGCCGTTGTTGAAAGGCGTAGGCTAAAAAAGGCATAGCAGCTTGAGCTTGAAGCAATTTCTCGCTCTCTTTTACACTTTCATTGATGTATGCAAAGAGGCGGTGTATAATAGCCTCGCCGATGAAATTCCTCGTCCACAAGACCTGTTTATCGCAGCTGCTCCAGGCCAAAGTGGTGTTATCAAAGAAGCTTGGAACACTGTTTTCTCCTTTCCACGGATCTTTTCCAAAGTTCCACGCATGTTTACCTGCCTGTTCTAACGCAGCCAAAGCAGCAATGTAAGACCGGTCACCGACTACGTCTGCGCATTTTGCATACTTCATCGCTCGAACAATCGTAGCCCAGACCGCTTCATTGCTCGCCGGACACAGTTGACCGATGTGAGTGATAAAAATTGATCGGTAAAGCCTGGTGACACTGGAATGGATTATATACGTGTGAGGATTGAATTCCGAAGTGCAATCATTGAGTATCTTTTCTTGGACATCGTCGGTTGCGAGAAAATCCTTAACAGTCCTGTGAAGATAATTCACTTTATGGGTAGGTGTAACGGGATCAAAATATATGGGGGAGTCCCAATCCCCCAACCTGCCTTGATGAATCTCAAGTAAACCGGCACACCTTGTTTTCAGATGGACGTCGAGGTTTTCGCAATGAGCCTTGACCTCTGCATCTGTCACAGCTGACGTTACAGAAGTCTGAATATGTGGGGTTGCTGTGATGGCCAGTGATAATTCCAAAACAGTAACTTGAAACGAGTCACTTTCGTTCGAGAGCGCACCATAGATCTGAAAGGTTTGAGATGCCTGTTCATTATAGAAAGGGTCAACATGGTCCAGCATATGTGTATAAAGGGAGCTTAGATCCCCAGGAAGGTGTCGGAGACGTTTGCGGAGGACTGCAATGTCATCTCGATTCCTCAGTCCGTTCAACAAGGACCTGATAATGAGCATAACCCAAAGGAAGACCCCAGATGCCTTTGTTACAATTTCTGTCACCAATTCATGGGCATGTTCTGGCTCCTCTTCAGCGAGCTGCACCATACGCGGATGGCTTCGTAGTTCATCATGCACATAAACCTCGATATCTCGGTACGTCAAGTCCTGCAGGCGGAGTCTCGGTAGTCCTTTGAAGGCTTCATCGAATACGATCCATGGCCGGCTAGATATGCACAACTTTATCCGAGACGGATGGAGAGATGATAAGCTTTTGAAGAAATCCACAATATTGTCGTGGTCTCCTACGTACTCATCAAGACCATCAAGAAATATGCAAAGGTTGATGGATAATTTCAGAGCCAGGTCAACCCATCTTTGGAAAGCTCGCTTGAGTATTGGTAAGGTCCAGTTCCACTTTTCATCTTCTTTTCGAGCGAGATGAGCGCTGTTCGCGGCGATCTCGTCTGGAAATATGTCGCGTACGAGGTCAGGGCGTTTGTACAGGGCTTGATATAATAGAGATCGTAACAGGCCCCACTGAGAACGTTGTTCTGAGCTGCCTCCATTCCAAAAGAAAAACCGATGACTCTCTAGATGATGCGCTCCTGCCCAGACTTGGAGTTGTTTTCTTGTCTCCGCATTTTCAAAGACGTACCGCATCAAGGTCGATTTTCCGGAGCCAGCCTTCCCGCTGACCCAGTATATACCTTCACCAGCGCGAAGCCAGTGACTGAAGTTGCTCCAAGATACCTCTCCGCTGTTAGATTGTTGGCTGAAAATCCATCTGTAAGTTTTCTGGTGCGCAACGGGAATTTCGGCTTGACGGTCCGGCATACTTGGGAATCGGAGACTCAGCAGTAAGTGAATCTCGACTGCCTGTGCTCGTCCAAGAGATACAAGCGGCGACGAACACGCTGGCGTATTTCTGTCGTCAACCGGTGCTATAAGATCCGTCTTGAGTCCTTGAAGGTCCCGTCTCAACAAGTCCCGGCTTTCCAAGATCGCAGAAACGGTTGCCCTAGAATTCTCCTCGATTGCTCTCACTGTTTCTTCCTGGCGGAGGGACAAAGAATCTGCTTTACGTCTATCCATACTTTAGCATTTCCAGCGTATGAAATAGTCATGTAGCTCACCTGATGGATGCAACAAGATGCTCATTGAGCTCTTCCTTGCAAGAAGCCAACTTAGCGGCGAGGCCTTCAATCTTATCCTTGTTGCAGACGCTTTTGAGCGCCATTCTGAAACTGTTCCATCTTCGATATTTTCCATCGACTCGAAGCTCGTTCAGTTTTGTGATAAGCTCCTGTGACAGTTTGCTCGAACGAACACAAATCTCTCTAAGCGCCTTTGCATCCTTCGAGGGGTTCCCTAAGCTGTCGAGATCACACAAGGAGCTTGTGATCTCTTTTGCCAGGCTGTCTAATCTTTTCGCTGCATTTTCACATTCGATATGATCGACAAGAGAACCCTTCGCGTATATTTCCTGTGTTTCCGACACCAGGCTACCCGCGAACTGAAGGAATTGCGCGACCGCTGCCGCAATACCCAGGGCGGAGAGGGATCCATCTGGTGCCGTGAATTGTGTCAAGTCAATGTATATGTTTACCAGCACGAGAAAGTTGATGACGAGATGCTGATCAAAAGAATTCGTTGATAAGATTTTGGAATCATACTATCATCGTGACGAGTGACCAACACAGCCTCAAAATCAAGCCACACCACGTTTCACTGCGATGCTGCCTGATCAGCCAGCCTTGGAGCTCGCCTTGTCAATAACCTTGCGTCAAGAAGCGCCTCAAGCAGCCGAATGACAATATACAAATAAAACTAAACTACTTTCAACTATCATCTTGAAAAGCAGTTATAAAGATCAATGTCTTCCAATCGGGTCGCGCCAGATTCTGATTCTACCCGAACACATGCTCACCCAATTAGCTCTACGAGATAGACCTATTTGCAGACAATGGATATGGCAACAGAATCCAAGCACTAGCTCAAGGAAGAGAGGCAGAGCCGAGTCACTTGATCCGTAGCCAAGAAAATCTAACCCACCTTTGGACTTTCTCGATAATTTATTCCTAGAACTTTCCAACGAGCATTCAACAACATATCTTCTATTCCCATCTATACATCCATCCCTTCGTCTCCATCTTTGTCAGCCATCAATTCTTCCTCCGTAGCTTCCATGCCGTGACTACTCATCAACTTCGCGCCCTTATCCTCAATCCCTAGTCCAAAGTTAGCAAAGCAAACATCACCACAGAACGAATCTCGACATACCATTCTCCACCAACAAATTCTCCTGCACCTCACAATCAGTCAAAACACACTCCTCCCCAATCTCCGCCCTCTTCCCCACCACACACCCACTCAACTTACAACCCTTCCCAACCACAACCCCATCCATCAACACGCACTTACTCAGCTTCGCCCCGCTCTTAATCTGGCAATTAGCGCCGATGACGCATTCCCTGAGCGAGCACTTTTCTTCCACGGTTACGTTTTCCGCGAGCAGACAGTCCGGGCGCGTTACGGTGGTGCGCGAGGCGATGCCGGATGGGTAGGCGATTTTTTGGGGGAAGGAATAGGGGGATGTGTTGGGTTCTAGGGTCGCGAGGCGCAGGGAGATGGTGAGGAGGAGGGCGGAGGTGTCGACTCTTCTGATTAAGGGAGCTGTGGGTGTGGAGGGGTGTTGGTATGTGAGGATTGGTGGGACGACGAGTTTCTTCTTCGTGTCTGTGGTGTGGGAGCGGCATTTGGATGTCCAGGTGCTGCTTAAGGTGCTGTAATCGATATCGTCTTGTGTGGCGGGGTTGTCGAGGAGATTGTCGTCGCTGGAGCTTGGACGTGTGCCGTTGAAGATTTCGTGGAGGGACAGTTTCTCGCCGAGGCCGTCTTGCCAGCCGGCTTTGGCCCACCAGCCTATTACGTCTTCACCGATACTGTCTAAGCGTTCGTTCTTGTTGATTAGGTCCATGACCCAGTGGGGGAAGATGTAGATGTGTGCGTCGCGGTGAGAGCTTAGTGTTCGTACGCGAGAGTGTGCTTCTAAGAGACTGTGTCGGATTGAGAGTTGGTGTCTCTTTTCTGTGATGTCTTTGAGCGTGTCTGTAGGCATTGATAGTACCAGGTTTGAGAGCTGTGATGAGACCGATGATTTCGGAGCTGGTACTGGGCCAGATTTGAGGGGTGTGGTGGCGATGAAGTCTGTCTCTTCACCTTTAATCGGCGTCTCACTCTGCGTGTCGTAGCAAACAGTCATTCCTCCTCTTCGCCCAGCCTTCTCACCATTGAGAGCCATCCTTCCATCAACAGTCGAGCCACCAAGAGAAGCTTGCCGCACCATCCATGCTTCTAGTAAAGCATCCCCGCCAAGCTCACATACTAAGTCACAAGGCAGAACGATGAAGTCTCCTTTTACTACATCGCGGACTTCTGGTAACCGGAATATTTCTGCTGTGCCGGTGGTGTTGTCGAGGTCTTTGGGGGCTAAGAGATCTGGTTTTGGGAGAGGTAGACCGGTGAGATGAGGATTTGTACTTAAAGCCGCATTTAATGCAGAGGCGGATGATGGAGGTGTAATCAGAGTTATATCTGAGTGTGAAGTCAGTAAGTGAAATCATTAAAGAGCCCACGTGACGTGAATTTGAGAGCATGATGAGCGTAAGGGGGTTCCAGGAAAAAAGGGGGAGACGAGGAGAGGCATTGCTTGCGCATAGTATCCCTAACAAGGTAGACCATGAGGATGACTTACTTGTGACGCCCATTCGATAGCAGAACTCTAAAGGATACCAGACCATAGGCCGGTTTGCGATTGGGAGAAGGGCTTTTGGGGTCTCATCGGGGTTCGCTGTGAAGGTTGGAAATGAGGAGCCCGGCCCACAGAGAATAATTGCTTGGAAAGCCATAGCAGATTATCTCAAAGATGGTGAGAAATCTGGAAATATAAAAGTGTAGTTGCGCGTGGGAAATTTTGATAGTCGACATCAAAATAATTAATTCCAGTCATCGCTCGGCTCGCCAAGTTATTAGTCATGCACGCAACCTTCCGCTCCGCCCCGCCTCTTGGCAATCCAGTCGCGATGGAAACGAGCCCATCCTCGGAAGTTTATTGACTTGCGGTCAAGCTTACCAGCCTCATTATTTTCGGCCCCTCAGCTGTGAAAGCACATGCGCTCTCCCATTTTCCCCTCGCGCACGCAATGATATCTAGAACCTGCCGAATCCCTTCCTAGACATTGCACACAGTTGATCTCACAATTATCGTGGCACAATCTAATAAATGTCGTACCAATACGACCGCTTCGAGCGCACCACGCGCAGGACCCAGAACTCCTCGAGCTCCTCGCGTCGCGGCACCTTCTCCTACTGGATTCCACTGGCTCTAACTGTTACGGTTGCGACGGTTGGGATCGCGGCTTGGATATGGAGTGAACGGGGCGACGAGGACGAGGACGACGTCCCGCCTGGACCCAATCCGTATGATGCCCCGGGCGGGAACTTTGGTAGGAATCCAGATGGCAGTGTGCGGACTGGACCGCCATCGTATGCGGATGTTAGACCTGGAGAAGTTGCGTATGGGAATGTGGGACAGCCCAGGCCTGAAGAATCTCAGAGTTATATGGCGCGCATGTCAGGTGCGCTGAGGAGAACCCCGAGTCCACAGCAGGTGTTCGATGGTGTTAGTAGGAGTGTGGTTGGAGGTGTAGCGGCTGCAGGAGCTGTTGTTGGAAGTGCACTTTCTTCGATTCGAGAAGAGGACAGGAATGCATACAAGGATCACAGAACTTGGTCTGAAGAGGCTGAAGCAAGAGTCTCTGGAGCCAGCCCAGCGCCGGAGCCTGGCCCAATCGACTTACGCTCTGCAAGTATACCAGGTGTTGCGCCTTCACAAAGAGTGCCTGTTGGCAATGGAAAGAGGAAGACGGTGGCTATTGTGATGTCTGCAGATGCTGGAAGTGTTGATCTGGATGACGACGAGGGTTTCCATGAACATGCTGTAAGAAAGTTATGTTCTGTCCTAAAAATCAAAACTAACATAAGCAGTCTATCCTCTCTTACCTCCCACGAAACACAGACTTCTCGAAAATACGACTCTTCGTCCTCATATACTCGCCAGATCTGAAAGAACACCCGCTCGATGCAGCAGCTTCTCGAGTCCCAGGGTCTCTTAGTTCTTCGTTCTCAAACATTGGTCACGAACAAGCACAATCACCAAGTGCAGAAGTTGAGAAGACCTTGTAAGTTGATAACTTTTTGTGATATGAATGTGTTCCTAACGAGCCTAGATCCACCTCTTCTGGCTCCCCAGCCTTCAACGCAGTCTACTCCCAAGCCCTCTCCCTTGTCGAGAAAGAGACCATGGTCCTCCCCTTCACCACTCCCACCGGCCACGTCCACATCCTCCGCCACCTTGCCCCCGAAATAGTATACCTACAGTCTTCTCTCGCAGGTGACAACGGGGAAATAATCGAACATCTACAATCATGGTTACGACAGGATGTTGTTCTAGTTGTCGGGGCTGAAGGTGGCCACGGTGGGCTAGCGGATAGCGAGAGTGAGGCTGAACCGGAGAAGACAACTAGCCATTGGTGGGAGAGGGAAGAGAGGGTTGGAAGGGGTAGAGGGGTAGTTGTTGTGGAGGGATTGAGGGTTGGGGATGATTGGGCAAGGAGGGTGGAAGGGAGGGACTAGGGGCGCTTAATTTTCATCTATAAAGTTCTGGGATAGGGGTGGTATATGGGAATGTATGCTTGGTGCGTTGGTTTGAATTTACTGAAAATATATGAGCTATGAAATCCCGTACTTCACGGGTTGTTGTTATTACTGGAAAATTAGGAAGGGATGAAGGCATTGCAATTCAGTAATGCACTTTCCATTAACATGTTACATGGCGCAGTATTTGGAAGCTAACGATGCTACATCACGATTTAAACAGGTGTAGGAGAAGCATCGTACGTTTCTTAATACCAACAGCATTGGCCAATGGAGAAATACATGTGCCGCAATCCCCTTAAACCAAGCCTCGCGGCAATGCAAGTATCCCCGAGTCAGCCTTGCGCGATCACCTTTTCGGCTGTTGTTGAATGCAAAAATGTACGTAGAAGTTTAAAAATCATAGTTAGTATCGTTACAACACCGCCACAATCACACCGCACTTTCCTATACGAGATATCATCTGCAATTGTTTGTCCAAAACTGTCTGAGGTTCTAAACATGGATACGAAGGTAGGGGAGATCTAGTATATATAATTAATGGTCCCGTAATCTAGGTGGGCTGATCTCAAGAAAGAGGAAGTGACTGATGAGTCGTTCCTGAATTCAAACTCCCTTCACTCACAACACAACATTCCACAACATTACCTGCATCATGACCTGGGCAGAATTTAGACAGAAGCTCAACCACGCACTCAGTGTCTTCTTCATGACCTGCAATGGTTGCATGTGCAGCTGCTAAAGCCTCAATCACGATCACGTGCCCACCCTCCTAGCTCTCGTTTCTCCAGAAATCCGCAACCCCACCACAGAACCCCACCACAACCTCTCTTCAACCCTCACCTCACTACAACCACAATGTCCCACGCAAGGATAGAAGAAGTCAGCGACAGCGACCTAGACAGCGACCCCTCAGAGGGCAACATCTCAGACCTCGACTCCGACCTCGACGAGCGCGAAGTCCTGCGCCAGCGAATCCCAGCCACCAAGCCACGACCCTCAGAAATCCCTCCCCCAAACGCATCCGCCTCACGTATAAACCCAGCCAACATCCCCTCTGCCTCCAATTCGCAATTCCAAACAACGGAAGATGAGGCCAAGTATAAAGGCTACCAATGCATCTACCCGGTGTATTTCGATGTGAATAGAAGCAGGAAGGAGGGTAGGATGGTGGGGAGGGAGTTGGCGGTGGAGAATCCGATGGCGAGGGATATTGCTGCTGCGTGTGGACGGTTGGGGCTGGAGCCGTTATTTGAGGCTATGAAGTTGCATCCGAAGGATTGGGCGAATCCGGGGAGGGTGAAGGTTAATTTGAAGAAGGGGAAGAATCCGGGGGTTAAGAATAGTATGTTGCTTCCTGGCTCTCCTCTTCCTAATTTCCCTTGCAAATCTGTGCGGGGTGAAATGGAAAGAGTGTTCACTAATTTGACTCTCGAAATAAACAGAACACCACCTCTATACCCTCATCTCAACCTACCTAAAAGCAAACCCAACCACCGAAAAATCCGCCACCGCAGTCCGAGTACCAGGCCTTCCTCCCCCAGATCCAAAGAAACCGTATCAAGGGCCCGCTGTTCCCAAAGGATGGAAGATGTCGAATATTTTGCCGTATTATAGTCCAGCGATGAGGGGCGAGGGCGTTAGTGATAACTTCATGAAGGATATGATGGCTGAGATGGCTGCTGCTGGAGGAGGTGGTGGTGGTATGCCGCCCGGGATGCCGGATATGAGTGCGATGCAGGCGATGATGGGAGGGATGGGTGGTGCGGGTCCGAGTGGGAGTGCTGGGAATGGAGGAGAGTCGAAGAAAAAAGAGAAAAAGAAAAAGATTAAGGGATGAAGCTATTGTATCTGTCTTAAAGATATGGAGATCAGAAGGATATATTCTGGGCTTCATTGCTAGCCACTATTGCCGTCGGAGGCCGAGCTAGAGGCGCAAGAGAAGTAGCCTCTTCGTTGTCGCAGGAAGTACCCTTTAAGGATTTGCTATTTAGAGGGAGACTTGAGGAGATTTAATCTTCGCAGAAAAGATTTGAAAAGAATAGCAAAAGAGCTTCCCTCCCTACACCTGCTATGAAGCTGTCTTTGAAGTATCATCATCCCAATAGTTTCGTTTCTTCTCTTCTTCCACCTTTTCAACCGCCCGAACCTACAAAATAACAATCAACTTCCACAAGAGCTATCACTGGAGCAGGAGCCGAGCCATCCATTTACCTCCACAAAATCCAAAGTGTGATTGGCCGTGAATTACTCACTTCACGGCGTGCCTGCAGCTTTAACTTTGCTTTTTGCCAGTATTCTTCGAGATGTTTCTAAGTGTCACATGTTTTCGAGTCACCCTTGCTATTAGCTTTTGTGACCTGGGCTCTATGTCTTTTGGAGAGGAGGAGCAGCGTCCCTCAAGAGAGGATCGCATCTTCACTACATGACATTAGAGGAGTGACATTTAGAAGTGAACTTGTGAGTTTCTCCGTATAGAGATGTAGGATTTCGTCTAACTATGACTGGTTTTTAGGCAGAAGGTTTCCGCTATTTGGAATGCTTACTCTCTTATTGAGGCTACTTTGCGAACAAGCATGCAAACACCACATACATTCCAACCTAACGGATAGTCGCTCACTTAGTGATATCGTATTCCCGTTTCTTGATCTGTCAAGGTTAAATTTGGGTTCGTGCCAGCTCTGGCTTCATCGTTTCCACTCTTTCTCTCTGCCATATTTGAGTGGAAATCTTCAAGTCCTCAGCCTGATATCGGGTGTCTTCACCTAACACCTTCAACTAAATTCACTTCGAATCTTCGATCTATTGAATCTCGCTTCACCTATCTCTGACATTTCAAATGTGGTTCTGAAATTCATTGCCTGACTTTCATCATAGAAACTTTCGAGCTGGTGTCTGGTTGTCCGAGGTCTTGAGACGCTTTAGCATCAGCTCGTCGAGTGTCACGCTCGTTCTTCGAGACAACACCACCGCAGGCATGGAGATTCGTACTGAGCGTGGTGCTATGATTACGATCGAGATGGGTGACGGAAGTAGGTTTTACCCTCTGTCTTTACAGCTTCCAGCACCTTTCCAGTGTTCAAAGCGGAGACCTGAAGCTCGAACGTATTTGCCACCAATCTATCTTCAACACCATCCCGCTCACAATTCCAGCGTTATTACCAGCTAATATGACGACTCTAGATCAATACGTTGGCCCTCGCTTCCGCCGTGATTCCGACTCTTCCAGTGCTTCCTCTCATACCTTGGGAGGAACACCCCCACCATCAAGAGGAGCTACTCCAGAGCCAGTCCAAGCGGATACACCTCCTTCTTCAACAGAGCGCCCACAGGCAGTTCCTCTGAGAGTAGACACACCAAAGCGACCGCTTGAGCCATCTTCACCACCACCCCTTCAAATTGCATCGGCGGCGAGTTTAAACCAAGTAAAACGACTCAGAATCGAACAGCCTAAGCAGTCGGTCTTCCCAGGTGGAACATGGAGGACGCCTGTTGATTCATCTCCATCGGAGCCGACGGGAAGAGCACAACCAAAACCCGAGCAACCGGTTGTCATGGTCGATGCAATCTACATTGACTCAGACGATGAGATGGACGAGGATGAAGCCATTGAGCATGATCTAGACCCCTCATGGTACCAGCGCCAAAGAGAGGCTTTCAATCAGGCTCGTGAAGCTGTTCGCAAGCATGGCCGAGGTCCCAAAATCCCCATCGCTGTCAGAAATCCACCTTTCATCCACCCCTTTGCCGAAATCCCAATGTATGAATGGAAGGGCACTCCACTTAGAGCTAGCAAGACGGTCGAGCTAAACGACGGGACGTTCTTGCATCTCAAGACTATCATTCATAATCCGTATGCCTTGAGTCCTGACGAAACTCACGATGTTCAACTTCGAGGCTGGCTTCTGAAACGCTGTTCCGAGCTTGATGGAGTACTTCCAAAACGTGTCAATGAGCTCTGTTACATTTACGAGGTTGACTCAGATGACCCTCGCGAAGTCAAGGAGCAAAGCGTCACTCATGTTACTCTCGCGGATGTTGTTAGAGTCCGACAACTTGTCCGCACAAACCAAGCAATCCTTGAACAGCGGTACTCTAGGGATCACTTGCCGGAGGGATTAAACGGAAAGGAACTCACTGCGCACTTGAGAGGTGACTCGGAGCAGAGACTTTATGTCCGTTGGAAATTCACTACGATCTTCTCGAACACTCAAGCGAGATATGAGTTCCACAAGAGACAGCACTATAAACTTCCACTTGTGAGAAAGATCGAGTCTTTGACTGAAGAAGAATGTAGCAAGGGACGCTTCGTACCGGCAGATACATTGAGAAAGGCTTGGAGAGGTGAGACAATTTCTGGTGGATCTGGAGAGAAAAGGGAGGTACAGCTGCCAGAAAACGATCCAGTGCAATGCCCAAGCTGCGGCAAGGAGTTTCCTGGACCTGTGAGCTTGGTCACGCACCACGAGGCTGCTCATCAGAAGGGAAAGGAGAGAGCTGTAGTGCCCCAAAATGATAATCATACAGTCATAGATTTAGACGGTGTTGAAGATGTGAGACGGCGTTTGCAGTCAGTAGTCAGCTTGGACGAGGAACCGCAAGTAAGTACGCAACAAGAGCACCGAATTCCTCGCGAGAGACGCTGCTACACACTCGGTGATGGTTGTAAGTACTTCCTCTCCCTAGACTCCCAGAAGCTAACTCCACATAGTCTGCTGCTCAGGTGGCGTCTCCTGTGCCGGAAAATCAGCCGGCTTCCAAGTCGAGCTCGCATTCGACAATAACCCCAAAACCGTCGAGACCTACACAGCCAACAACCCCACCACCCGACACCACCTAATGGACGTCCACGCCTTCGCTTCCATGAAATCAGCTCCCAATGAACACCGCGTCGACATCCTGCACCTCTCACCACCATGTAAATTCTTCTCACCCTGCAAGACCATCCGCGGCTGCGCAAACGACGAGGCGAACGAAGCAGCACTGTTTTGTATCGACGCCATGCTTAAGAAATGCCGTCCGAGAATCATCACCCTCGAGCAGACATTCGGACTTATTGAGCGGTTCCCGCTGCATTTCAATGCGTTGATTCATCAGTTTACGGCGAATGGGTTTAGTATCAGTTGGCAGGTGATGAGTTTTCAGAATAGGGGGCTAGCGCAGAGTAGGAGGAGGTTGATTATTGTCGCTGCTTGGTAAGATCCATTCCTACTTCCATCTTCCATAGCGATAAGAAAAGCTGACAAGATAAATTTCAAGTCCCGGAGGTACTCTTCCAGATCTCGGTCCAGACACACACGCCCGCCACCCTCCCCCCGGTTCCGGTCTCCTACCCTGGACATCAGTAAACAGCATCCTCTCGCGCATTCCCCGCAACGCACCAAACCACGATCTCCAATCCACCTATATTGACAATGCCAGTCCCGGCCGCTACGCACCCTGGGATGGCTCGGGCTTATCTCCTTGTCTGATGACGGGTAGTCATCCTTGTCATCCTAGTGGGAAGCGCAGGTTGACGAGCAGGGAGTTGGCTGCGTTGCAGGGCTTTCCGTGTACTCATGTGTTTTTTGGCGGGAAGACGCTGGTTAATGGTATGATTGGGGATGCGGTGCCGCCAGTTATGATGGAGAAGTTGTTTGTGGCTATTAGGAGGGTTCTTGAGAGGGAGGATGATGGGGTTTGAAGGGGTGGGGGAAGGGTGGTGGTGTTTTGTTTGGAGTGGGAGGGGTGCTGGAGTCGCGTGATCGGCGAGAGGCTGGACCCTCGATTCTGTTCGAACTTCGGACTCAGCTTACCCCTTTTCCAGGGGAAATGGCGGGCCGTGCCTACCGGAATCTTCCGTTTGAGATTCTCCATTGTACTTCACTTTCCTTCGTTGATCTGGTTCTCAAGTCTGCATTTACGGCGTCGGGAAGAAGCCTTCACTTCTCACCTTCACATCAGATACAGTAGTACTATGGTACTTGTATCACAAGTCTACAGTTGATAATATATCATTGAGGAATAGAAAGCATGTTTGTACTCACCTCTTTGTGAAATGTGTGGCAAATGGGTCATGTGATTTGCCCCCCTATTAGTAATCTCAAGCTTATAGAAGCCAGTAGAAACTCCAAGAACTATTGTAAATAGTATAAATAAACAACACTCACCAACCTTTGGACAGTGAGGCGATTTTCCACATTTTACTTTGGTAATCGGGGTAATAGTTGCGCCAAGCCTTTCAGAGACTTCTCCTCAGCAGGGGGCATTTGACCAATAGAACGTCATGGATCCCGAGATATGTTACCCTATTCAGTAATCTTCAAATGTGGAGTCTTTGGAACTATTACCCAGACTACCAAGTACATAGTCCCTATTCTGAATACTACGACTCCCAGTCTACGTAGCTAACCCATCTGAAGACTATCCCTGGGGGGAAAGAGACGGAGAAAAAACCATTAACTGGCAGGGCGCATCAACCTGACCTTAGCATGCTTGCCCTCCTCCTTACTAGCACCGCCGCGTTATAACACCTCGAACTGGAGAAATCACTACTCGCGCAGCGCTGTAAAGCACCTATTCGTGGCCGATCGAGTGCGAGGTATAATAGGCAGGTACGGGGCCCGTAAGGTGCTTCCTCAGAGCTCGAGGCTCCTCATGCGTTCTACGCGCCCCTCAGTGTTCGATTATAGATTCGTTGGCAGTGGAAAGATAGGTACAGGAGGTCCCGTGGCTCTGTAGGCGTCGCTTGCAGACGTAATGTCAAACTCTCAATTCGTATGCGGTGATAAGTCGAGAAGCTCAAATGTTGAGAGTCGCCTTATAATCGAATCTGGCCTCAAAATCCCTTGAAGATCCTAAAGTCGCCTCCACAAGGTCGCCCAGTCCTCGCCCCGGCCCTGGGTGGCACTACTGTGTCTTCCTTTGGCTCTGGAATCTTATTGTCTCCTAAAAGACTCAATTGCAGGTTCGTAGGATGCACCGCGTACAGGCAGAAGACGTTTGCATCCCGCGAAAGTACAGAGCACGATAAGCACGCAGAAGATTTAGCTGACAGGTAAGGGTCGGGTCTGGTTGATTCGGTTAATCGAAATCTACTTCACATCTGCCAACTCAAATTTTACTTTATATCCGCCAAATTCCCGGTCAAGTGACACACTGCTCATGGAAATTTTTATTCCCGCAAACTTTTGCCTCTCACCTTTCGCCTCAACACTGTCTCAAATTCATACCCATTCGCGGAAACTCCACGCGCTTGGCAACATTCCCCACAAACTAAATCTTCTTGGCATGTTTACGAACCGGAAATAAACTCCGGTGCTTTCTCTGGAATCTCGAAGAGAGGCTGAATTCTTGACTTCAAAGTTTGGTTTTTGTTACGTGCGAGGAGGGTATGCTGCGTTCTTTTTTCGGATTTGCCGGGGAATGTAACATGGGAGGTGTGAAATGTGCTAGGGGGAATCATACGATGCATTTGATTAATGGATTTTGATGGTGTTGGTGGTGGTTACACAGAAAGAAGAGATTTTTGGTGTTTGGCATGTTGAAGGAGGTGTGAGGGAATAAGGGTCTTGAATGTCATCGGGGTGCCTCTGGTGGGGGCATGAATTTTGTGTCAGGGGCTGTCAGGAGTTTCGTTAGCAAGATGCTCATTGAATCTACGTATTCGTATAAATCAAGCTGTCGCGAGGTATTTCAGTTGGTGGTGGCGAGCTTTCCCAGAGTCATGCTCCCCTGGTTCACGACACCGACCTGAGAATATCTTGGAAGTACCCAATGGCTTGCAAATACTTCAGCTTAATGAAATCCTCATACTATGATGGTCAATCTCATGGAAGGTCTTTGGGAAGAGCACCATAGCAAGGTGCGCCGATGGCCCTTCGGTTAGGGGCTGGCGTCGGGTTCACGCAGCGATTGTGGCTGTAGTGAAGTGCTGTCTGCAGCTTCTACCACCTCTTTCTAATTTCTTGGTTCATGTAATGCAAGTAGCAGAAAGCGTCTCAAGATTAGTCTTTGGTGCGTATACTCGCCCACCCTTTCTTTCTGCCGTCAACAGCCGTCTTACACGACGGGGATAGCATCCTGCTTGAACACGCATCTGCTACTGATTGAATCGATACTGGAGGGTCTTATTCAACTATTTGATCTGTCAAATTCTGATGAACGCTATGACATTATCCATCTGAGCGGTATTCCCGAGGATTGTTCCAGAATTTGGAATTTTCTTCAGCGTAAGCGAAGGTTGTCCATCTTCGATGGCCGGCATCACGTCAAGAGAAAAGAGCAAGTTTTGGAGTTACACCGGAATACTGCAAGAGTACAGCGTGGATTGGCCCCTATTGGAGCGCTTTTTTGTGTAGTGGAAAGAGAGAGAAAAGGAAGCACTGAAGTGGACGCCATGCAAACCTTGATATCAGTCTCGATCTTAGCGCTCTCAATGGGTGGGTCGGGTTGTGGGTAGGCGTCTTTAAGTGGAGAACAGGCCGGGTATGGGTTGGGGGTCCTGAAGACCTGCCGGGTATGTGTCAAAGGTTTCGAAACCTACGGGCGTGCTTGTAGAGATCCCTGGAGGCTCAATACAGGGGGTATTTCAATTATATATAAATGAAAACTTTTATATTTGAAGAGAGAATCAAGTATATTATCTAGAATATGGTATTAAAAACCAATCTGTTTTATTTCTCTATATATAACATTTAGTCAAATTATAATACATAAAAGTTTTGCTGATTATTAGACACGTGCTTCACCCCCTCGGGCTCTATTTTTAGTATATAGACTAACCTGCCAAGAGGCTTGACCTGACCTGCTTTTACTTTACTAGTCTGGTTAATAGTTCCAGATGCGCTAGAAGATTCTCTAACCAAGGGATGTAAAATTTTAAGGAAACTATAAAGCTTATTGGACAGTTTCCCCTGCTGTCGCAGAACTCTCTAGAAGGCTTGGCGCAACTACTGCCCAGACTACCAAGTAGCAGGTCAGGTCAGGTTCTATCTTCTCTTCAATGGGTCAGGTCAGGTCAGACCCTCAAAAGACGCCTGACCCACCCATTGAGAGCGCTGCTCGATCTTGGACGGCGGAAGTTGAGGTTACATCCTATGCCGAAAGTGACCGTGCCGGCAAAGACTCGTTCCCTTCGGGCCCCTTCGGGCATGCCTTCATTGTCTGCTGGTAAATCCCTCACCGAGAGTGCATAGGGGTATTAGGGAGGGAAAGAAGAAATCATCTTGCAGAAAACGCTCGGTCCTCCAACATATTCCCAACAGCAGGGCGTCTCCCCAAGAACCAATGGTCGTCCCTCCTGGTATTCTCCGCGGATAAATTCAGTCCTCGATAATGCGTAGCTCATGCAATGCAATGCACGATAGTGTCACACTAAGGATATCGGTTTCCAGGTAATACACGGCTCGAACAGCCCTGGCATTTCCAGTTTCCCCCATTCTGCGCTGCAGATGCAGCCTCCCCATTTACCGCATTGTATTAGCCGAGCACTTTACGAAAACCGGGTACTTGGGAACCAATGATACTCTAGATCCTAATATACCTGCACATCTCCCCTTTCGTAATTTTGAAGGATGCTATATGCACATGCACTGCAATTATGCATTTTCCCAACTTCGCGCTCGAAGCGCCTGGAATCGCTACACCTCTCGTATCGTATCCAGCTCATAATTAGCTGGGATCGGGGAGCCGGAGAGGGGTAAGGCGGCTTACGACGTGTGAATGGCGGCTTACCCTCTATAAATAATAGAAATGCGATGGGGAAGAATGCAGCTTTCAAAGTGCGGAGGTGTAGTGGCCTGTTGCGAGCATTTGTGGCTTTCTGCATTCCTGTTGGATATGCGGTTAGTCTTTTCGGTGATTTTTGTGTTGCACGAGGCTGCTGGGTCCTCCTGGCGGCTAGGGCTCTGCACTGAAGAGAATTAATTTTCATGTCGACTTCAACTTCAATTCAGAGGAAAGATCTTGACTTCATAAAGATTCATGAGTTTAGGTCCCATCTTCACTTCAACTTCATGAATCTTCGTGAAGTCAAGTTTGAAGACACCTAAAAATAGATTTTTATAAAGACACCAAAATACTCTAAAAATATCCCCAAAAATGCCCCCAAGATATTACTATATGTACTTAAAAAAAACCTAATAAAAGTAAAGGGTTTAGGAGTTTTATTTATACCAAATATTTTTATAATTGATATATAATAGGGCCTAGATTGTAGGAGAACCCCCCGGAAATTACATTTATATTAGGCTTAGATCCGACCCCTGAATTCATGAATCTTCATGAATCAATCCCCAAAATTCATGCTTCATGGGCATCCTCTTCAACTGATGAAGTTGAAGCAATTCTTCACTTCATGAAGATTCAACTTCAACACTTCAATGCAGAGACCTACTGGCGGCGTTTGCTTCAATGCGCATGACAGGTCTAGTGTGCTCAGCACTGTGCTTGCGGTGTCGTTAAGGGGGTTGATCAGCGCTGGCAGCGGGACGAGTCATGGGAGTTCTGCATTGCGGTAAAGATTTGTGCTTATGAATTCATTATTCACGGAGAAGTATGTGTAAAGTACCTAGGTACAGAAAGTCGCAAACATTAGTCGTGCCTAGGCAAAAAATCGCAAACCACCCCTTGTCCACATATAGTCCAATATATGCCGCGAAGAACAAAATTAGGAAAAGCTCCCGGTAAATGGAATTCCAGAATAGAGAACGTGAAGTGAAACTTTCAGCGAAAGCATTAGGGGTCCCATTCCGCGGGGTAACGTGAGAGCTGCACGGCATCGAGCAGCCTCATAGCGGGTTGGTTGAATTGGTGAAATAGGGGTCCTTGATGGCGTCTTACACAACTTGTAGGCCCAAACGTCGCACATCGCCTCGCTCGACGACAGGAAAGGAGCAGGCCAACATGGAGCAGTGTCGGTCAACGAAAGTAAGATCTGCTGGGGTAAAGTGATCGTGCCAAGGATCGTGTCATGTAGACTGAGTAGTTTGTGGATGGCGACATGATCCCCTGACAGTGTCGTCGTAAAAAGATATCTCGTGTCGTAACTCGAATGACAGGCGCCAGCTCAACCGACGTCGAACTGAATAACTTGAACGTATGATGGGGAAAATACCGGTGTTGTCGAACTTGCGAACATTGGACTGACAAAATTGGCAAGAGCCGGGTCAAGTTATCTTCGGGATTTTTGAGCGGAGCTACTGCTCTGCCCGCCGCCGCTTCTTCTATCCTTCTCGCTCGACTTGTATTTCTTGCCATCACGATGGTTCTCCTTGTCCTTGCGGGGACTCCTATTTGATGTTAGTTTGGCGCGGTGACTGGCTTCAGAATCTCAGACTAACATACTCTGGAGGTGGATTGTCGTCGTCGTTATCATCATCATCATCATCATCATCCGGCCAAGGTACTCCAGGTGGCCATGGTTGACCAGGGAAGCACCTTGGGCACACTGTCAACATTGGTTCTTCTTGTGGAAGTGGTCCTTTTTGTTCATATCGCAACGGCCAGAGACTTCCATCGGGACGACGTGCAAGTTTCCGGTGGCCACACTCGGCCCCGTGCATAAAAAGTTCGCAGTCTCGGAGTACTTCTCGCTCGATACACCGCCTTGGACAATCATAGTATGATCGATGCCAGAAACACATGTCGGCTGTAGAAGCAAAGTCGAAGAAAATAAGAGGGTAGGTGACGCTAAGCAGCAGAGATTGCTTGAGAGGAGAGTCTTGAGGGAAGAGATATGCTGATAAAATGATAGATATTAGGGAGATATCGAGAAGAATTGAGAAGACCGGGGGTGATGAGATTTTGAGAAAGAGCCAGCTGGAATATTCGCTTTTCCTCGTCATTTATAGTTGACAAAAGAGCATCACTTGAGAGTAGCCCCCTCATATGTTCCCGCAACACGCCCAGTTCGAAACAGCTTCCCCTACATATCCTCCATATCCTCTATCGGTGGATGGATGCATGCTTCCCACACTTTTCGAACTTGCAATTACCAAGCTTGAGCAAAATATCGAAACTGTAGATGTAGCCCGGCATTACCGACTGGAAATGGCGAGTCAGTCCACCATGGCAAACAAATGGCACAAATCATGAAGACCCATTACTGCACCAGAGGTTTACCCGACGCTCGTGTAACAAATGGTGTTTTCGATTAAGCGTTGAAGAAACGGGAAAGGCCTAAGCAATAGGAATAGCGCAAAGCGGAACGTCACCAAAGGTTCCCCGGGAGACTTCCAACAGCTGCAAATATTTTTGCCAAGGTCCCTTCTTATCTTAAAGAAGATGCGTCCAATCGCAATCCCGGATAGCCTGTAGATTGGACAGAGCTCTATTCTGGAAAGCGGGGCAAAAAGCCTCCCAGCCTGTCCATCGAGGTGTGGCTACCCAGACCGCGATGAAAATCTGGTTCACCCAATCCCATCCTTGTAATCTTCCCTCCCCGGATCATTAACAGTTGCTGTGTATCGTAGCGTTATCACTCAAAGGCATGAGGACGAGAACAGGTGCCTGCAGACGCGGCGTTCCCATGCAAACGCACCCGCAAATTTCCAAATCCTGGGGAAGTGTAACTAGGGACCTTCGGCAGCTCATATCTCAGGAAAGCAACCGAAAACGCAGGCTTGGCTATGCTGCACAGTCGTCTGAAAGTCGATTAGCGCTACTACGTAGCAGACTAAGTGCGGACCGTAGAACTTGACATTGCAGCTGATCACAGGGGTCATTTCGAGGATATACCCGAGACGAAACGGGGATAAATATCCCGAAAATAATGAGCCGAGCTTTTTCCTGGAAACTAAATGTGATGGCCGGACTTTCCTCCGCAGCCATTCAGCGACGGGCAGCGGTTCTGGTGGTTGGAGTACATATCTGTTCAGAAAAGCAAAGAAAAGAACATAGATCCACGTCCGATATTGTCCACGATAATGCCGTGTGCATGCCAGTGTGTTATCACACACAGGCTAGCAATGCTTCTGTAAATCTGGATATTGGTCTACAAGATGTGCTCGACATGTAAAACGGCATGCTCAGTAGCCGAGTTGTGCAAATTTCCTCACATTCATTCAGGGATTGGACTTCGAGACAGCGTCAAAGCTAGCCAAACATGCGGGTAAAATGATACAACAGCTGATGATGCCATACGAAACAAATCAAGATCATGTCGAAGTTTGCAATGACCTGCCGTCTTTCGCTCATTTTTGCTTCGAGCTTCGAAGGGGGAAAGCAATTTCACAGTTTTGCCAAAGAGGGCGCTGTGTGGATATATTCGACCGAGGCAACAAACATTGCAAGGAAGCCTGAGCTGTTGTCAATGTTGGTGGGGCTCTGTGGCTTGAGAAAGAGTGGTTGTCCATTGGCCCAGCCGAACATATCAGTTCTCACATCCGGAAAGAGTAAGTCATCGGCGATACCCTTCGAGCCAATTTATTGACCTTCCTCAAGTCAGTTAATATGACAATGGCTTCGAGTCCAGACTCCGATATCTACCGGCGTTGTCTGATTATGCTCTCGACACAGTGTAGCACAATCGCAAGCGCGATTACTTGCATCGAGTCCAAGACAAGGGAGACTCTTGACTGGAAAGATAGGCGCTGTTTGGCAGCCATTTCCATCATATTTCAGCGCCTGTTTAGCTTCCTTCCTATTGTCAAAAGCAAAATATGTCGAACCAAGACCAGTGAAGCATCGACAAGGAAGTACCTCCGTGAGCTTGGAGACAGTATTCAACGCCTGGTGCCTCGAACTTTCCTATTGTAGACGTGCCGGCATGGCATTGTCTTCGTTCAGCAAGCATGACGAGTTACTCTTCCACTCCAGTGAGACATGGGGTTTCTAGCTTCATTCTTCGCGAAAAGAATCGTTGTTCGGAATGTGGAAAAGTGTCCACACCAGGTTGGATCCTGGTGCAAATCATGACGAGCGGCTGCCCGCGAAGATTCCATACGGCACTTACATAGAGCAGATCGATCGTAGATCGACCGCTTGACATCCATGCCTGGAGATCTACTTGCAGCGAGGCTGATAGATACCTCCGCCACATAATGACTTTGGAGCCACACAAACGTCTGATTGTGAGACTTCAAGGGCATGCCATTTCCAATAGCGCAGTTCTACTGGTCCAAGTGCTCTCGTCGACCCCGCAATCTGTTAATGGAGGTTGATCCAGCCTGCTCAAGGACTCCTGTCGCCTTTCAACGCAATGTAGATTAGTCGGTTTCTGCTGGCGAAGGACATTATGCTGTGCGTTAAGAAGAGCTGGCCGCCCTTCCCAAGGGGCTCATGCAACTTCTGCAAGGTACACTCCACCAGCCAAAGAACCCACCCCGGATTATTGACACTGGCCATTCGATCTTGAGAACGACGATATAGATCCCTTGCGCCTTGAAGATACTGGACGTTGCCTTGTAGCCAGAGACCTAGAGGTAGGAGCTTTTGAAAGAAGAGTCTCCTGGCAGATAAATTGACATTAGTGTTAGAAACGATTACCCCATCGTCTCCGAAATCTCTGGGAAGGAGTCGTCCCTCGCTGCTCGTCAAAATTGCATTCCAAGAATATACTTAGGGTCGCGACTCACGACGCGACTCGGGCTTGCCCTTTACTCAATACCTGAGATACCTCATGTAAGCTTCCTCTAGTCAAACCTCTTCTGGTTCAAAGTGATGTCGACGGTCAATCGATATCTCAGGTCGTCGTCGCCCTGGATACTCCTTCTTTACTTTGATAAATGGATGGAGATGTCTCCCTGTCCATAACTTTGTTGAAAGGCATTCACTCATTCCAAGCTTTGTAGCACAATCAGTCTTTTCCGAAATCCATTGACATCTACATGCACTTTCCAGCATTGCAAACTGTTCGTCAATTCATACTGTCAAAGTGAAAGGGCCTGTGCTGACGAACGTGTAGATAGATTCTAACACCCTTTTCACGTCTTATCATCACTCCGTAATGGACATGTTCGTCGACCGGAAGCCAATACACAACTCTAACAGTCAGTCTCACTCTCACTCAATCGGGGCATCATCCAGCTATCACTCGCTGAACAATTCATTTTCATCCACCGAATCTGCTCTTTCATGGGAGCCTGATATAGCAACGCCTGGCTCTACACCTCGTGGTTCTTCTGGCCTGGTCAAATCCGAAGATGCTTTCCTGTCAACCTCTTTTTATAACCCCGACGCGTATGGGGCTGCATCAGGCTACTGTCCGATGTCAGCCTTGACGCAGGATATGATGAGCGACTTCCAAAATGTTGCCATAGGAAACGGGTATTTGGGAAATGGCAAATCATCGCAAAACCAAACCATTATTGACTTTCAGAATTTATCAAGCTACATCGGACCCCTTGGTGGTATCAGTTGTAACGGACTTCCAAGCCAAACGCCCTCGCTGGATCATGACTTGAGCTCTCCAATCTCCGGAGATGATTCTTCTCCGGTTTCAAACAATTTTGTCGTCCCGTCCCAGACTTTTATCGATGGGTTTGACCTTCAGTCTCCGATGCGACCGAGTACTTTGAATTTCGAATTGCAGTATGACAGTGCCGAATCCGAGTACACAGCCGACTTTTCAATGGGGAGCTCATCCCCTGGAAGCATGATATGTCATGGGGGAAGCATGTCCTACATGAATATACCCCCTTGCAACGAGATCAAGTCATCCTCATCTTCGACAACGCCGACGCGGCCTTCCACCCTCCGGCCACCAAAGCTGGAGCAACTTCAGAGCCCTGCTGGGTTACACCGGGCCCAGTCTCAACATGTTACAGACAAGCACGCGAAAGGGAAGATGGCCCGCATAGAAAAACGGAGAATGAAGAGAGAACTTCGTGAAAGCATCTTGCCGAACCAGTTGCGGGTCCAAATGAAGCCCAAGAAGCTCTGTACATGGCCTGGATGCAACGGCAAATTTCAAAGACAAGAGCATCTCAAACGCCACGAGAAAACACACGAGGGAAAAGAGGTATTCCCTTGCCCATTCTGCAAGCATATCTTCAACCGGACGGACAATTTGAAACAGCACGTGTATCTCCATAGCCAGATAGGGAAGAAATCATCTCGCACCCAATATCATCCAGAAGCATTTGCTTACCACCAGGAGCTGTGTCGCAAGCCCCGAAGAGCCAATAATCCTGATCTAGTGAAGTTGGAGAGCTCGAGAGTCCTTCCGATCAGGAATGCAGCCTCGACACGGGCCCGTATCTCGAATCACGACGTGAGGATGAAGGAGGAGTGTTAATGGGCGTGGCAAGCTGATATGAGCTCGCTAGATCTTGCGAGGCGCTGGGTAGAATGCTTCTTGATGCAAAATACGTTCGACGAGGCGAAGCTTTTGGTGGCTTTGAATGCAGGTTGTAGATGGAGCTTGGATTTCTCGCGTCGTCGTTGTTCACGCGTTCGACGCTAGCGGAACCGGAGCTCTCTCCGGACCCCTTTTCATGCTCAAAAGCTGTTCTATCAACTGTATTGACGGAAAAAAGAGCAATTTCAGAAAGATAAGAGAGAGAGGTCTTCGATGATATGATATTACATGGAGATTTTGTTCATTTGTTGCTGCATGGCAGTCTAAGACTTCTTTGGTTGGTGCATTGGCGGACATGGCTTGGTGGCACGGTCGTTTTTATTTTGGAGTACAATGGGAGAAGGGGTTCTGAGGGTTCAAGCATAGCGGATTGGTGTTCGAGGTTGGACGGGAGCACTTTGGCTCACGGCATGGTTGCTGTGCTCACATTCTTGTCATGTATTCATAGCGTCCCCGATCGACTTTGGTTGGTATTTAGTATCATTTATTCTTGTGTGGGCTCCTCAACAAAATATAAATGTCAATGTTTAAACAAGGAAACCTGGGTCCAAAACTTTCAAGGGATCCTCATACGCCTTTCCCCCTTGAACGATAACGGCTTGGAATACCAAAATTGGATTTCTTCCACCGGGCCGCGAGAAGCCCCCCTTTCGACTTACAAGTGGTAGTCCAGAGAGCCGTGCTATAACTACTTGAGCATTTAAAGCAAGAGCAACATGGAATTTCAGCCTCAAAGAACTATCCAATTAGCAAACAAGGTACCTGCATGTCCAAAGCTGACTGGAGAATACGCATGCACAACGGGAAGAGCGGCAAACCGCATGACAGCGCAGGATAACGGATGCATGCACAGAGCAGATATGTATAATGTATGCGTATGCAAAGCATTATAAACGCGCTTCCGTGAAGAAACATAGATTAAGCAGGGCCCTCCTGCAAGATGTCTGGGTTGAGATGTTCTACAACCCCTTGCGTGATGCGGTGTGAATCCCATGTGGAACTTGGTCTTGTCTCCAAAATCCCAAAATATCAAAGGTTGCAGATTCCGCAGGCCAAGGGATAGGAGAAAGTTAACAGCGTTTGCCACCCTCGTCCGGGATTCACTCACAGCTTTCCCCCCTTCCTCAATAAAGCGCGGGTTGTGTTCGATCCTTCTCTGTACGAACTTTGCCCCTCCCTTTTCCCGAAGACTACCCTCCCCTAAAAGCTCATTTATCATGGCAAACGACATGGTGCATCGAAAAGGAGACATGCCATAACTATGGCATCATGCACGAAGTTCCATCAAGCCAGTTTGGCCGGCATTCAGGCGTGTGCGGTAGTTGATAAGTTTTCTTGCGCTCGCCGACTTCGCTCCTCGCAACCATCTTCAACAAAGGTCGAACGCCATCAACAGCTCCATCAATTCGCATCCTGGCATCACCAAAACATCTTGCAGAGACTCCTCGAGCTCTCAACAAGCCGAGAGATGCGTTTTGCAACCTCTAGCAGGTGACATCGCCCGATGGTGAGGCCTCTTCGAAGTTGTTGTGATTCACCCCTAGAACTCAGCACATCGAACGCCATCGAGAACTCCATCAATTAACATCCTAGCATCACGATAACAGCTCACAGAGACTCGCAGGACTCCTATAAACCCCAGAGATATCTTGAACAAGCCCCAGCAACCAAGATCGCCCGAGGGTGAGGCCTTTTCGAAGTCGTCGCAATTCACCCTCTCCCCTTGATCACAGAGCAACAACTCCATCAGCAACTCCGCGAATTGGTATCCTAACGTCGCGAAAACATCTCTCAGACACTCTCCAGGGCCTTAATAAGCTTCAGGATATGTTGCGCAAGCATCAGCAGGTAAGATCCCCCCGTGGGGACACCTCGTCGAAGTGGCGGCGGTGCAGCCTTTCTTCTTCGAGCTCAACTGACCCCACCAGGAACTCCATCAAACAGCATACCCGCATCGAAAACCCACCATAAAGAGGCTTGATATGGGTTTGCTACGCTCAGAAGACCCCTGTACAACTCGCAACACGTAAGATAGCCCCTTGGTGATGCACCGTCAAAGCGGCGGTTCTTTGCGAGCCCCTCACCTCAATTCGACAACACCACCAACAAAACCATGAATTGGCTTGCTGACAACGGAAAAGTATCCCACAGATCACGGTTGAAGAAGGGGTTCGGCCTATCCAGGCGAACATAGCGCACGCAAGCATCCTAAAAACAAGCTACCCCAAGCGAACTAGAACCTACCCAAGCAGCAATTCGCCACTAGCAGGGAATGTCCAATGTTTCTAGATTGGAAGCTTCAGCCAGTGTATTCTCGTCACAACCCTTATGCTCCCATCGCAATAGGCATGGAGGTTGATCTCCTTCTTGCAACATTGTCTGAACAACATTCAAAGTTCTTTGATGTGGAAACGATCGTGCCTTTCCCACGACCCTCCAGCGGGATACTTCATGAGCAACCCATATCCGCCACAATACCCCCAGCAGCCGATTTCCGTCCACAGATCAAGCTCTTGGTAGCAGTGCGCTTGGCTAATGGTTGATTGACGATGGCACGACTCCTCGACACGACAAACTCTCAGCGCAGGTACAATATCAGCGGTTGCGTCGCTCCACAAGTGAGAAAATAGCCATGCGGTCAGCCCACTCTCTGCCAAAGGAACCCCAAGTGGTTCCTTTGGCAGAGAGGTTGACTGACCCGAAGCCACCATTTCCCTTCGAAAGACTGCCTTGGGAGACAATCTCCAGGCTTTACGATCTTCGACAAATTACCCGCCGAGTTGAAGAACAGAATATGGATCGAAGCAGCAAACAATGAGCCCCGAAACATATATGCCATCGAGGTCCCAGCATATCGCAATGGTGGAGTCATCCTGAACAACGCTTAGAACTTGGTCGAGGACCCTTTCGGAAATTACGTTGTCCAGTACATTCTTGACTTGAACGAGCCAATACGTGCGGAAACGCTTGTTGCTATGTTCCAGGATCAGGAGATCAAATCCCTCAAGACCAGCGGAAGGCCTGATCTCGAATCCTAGACCAACCAACCATCGACAGTCGCCCGAGTCAAAGAAAAGATCTCTATACTTTTGACAACACATTATTTCGAGCTTTACTGCTAATGCAGTGAGCTCGGAATGTCGCCCATCAAGAGAATTGGACAAAGACTCAGCCAATCTTTCTGGCTTGACACCGCGTCGGCTCTCCCACAATGGCACACAAGACGCCGTTCCAAAGTGGCATTCCTACCATTGGAACTGTTATCTTTCTTGATGACATTAACAACGAATCAAGAGCGCTGGGTGAGCCACTTCGGAGAGGCGACATCATCAATAGGGAGCCTCAAAGTTCAAGTCTTCCCGCCGGCTCCAGCTCCGACACATGATTGCCATCGAAGTCTCAGCCTATCGCAATGGCGGAGTCATCTTGGACTCAGAAGGCAATGTCCCACGTTCTTGCTCTGTAGATTCCAGTTGCATGGTTCATGTTTGAATCACTCGCATAATCAAAACCGCGATCGCGCAGAAATAGACTTCTCAATCTCCGATATCGAACCCGACCAGTGGGAGAAGAGTCCAAAAATGATCTTTCACGGTTCGACGTTCCGGGCTTCTCAGATAGGGAATATGTATCCATGGCACCTACTACCGGACCAGATGATAGCAAAATCCCTGTTCATCCCAAACCATACACCATGTGTTGGCAAGTTGCAAAAGTGCTCATGATCTTGGATACCTCTGCCATACAATTCTTTCCGATACCCGACATGCTTATTGAAGCAGCATCAAGGGGAGTCCGACGGTAATTACCGTGGCTCCGACCCATAATGGCAAGTCCCTCAAAGCCAGCAGTGCCATCACAGCAGACGACCACCGTCCAGCATTGACCAGTCAAGCCACAATGATGCCAGTCAACATCCTGAATCTCGGAGACCTAGTGATGATCTTTACTCTCCTAGACCTTCGGTATCTACCCCTCGATCCAGGACGCATACCTCATTTGAGGACGCTGTCAAGGATGTCATGTCAGCACCAAAGCCGCCAGTACCGGAAACCGAAGAGGAGCGGGAGGCTGTCAGGTTGCTGGAGAAAAGATTAACGAAATGCAAGCGCCAACTGATGGAACTAATCGATACCGAGTCTGTTTACTTGAAAGACATGGATGCTGTCGAAGAACTCTGCAAAGGAACGGCCCTCAGAGCCTTCAGAGTGATGGTGGTTCCGAATTCATCGCCTCGGGCGAGAATGCTGAGGATGATGATGATGGATGGTGGTTCCGAGTTCATCGAAGCAGCATCAGTGGAAGACCGACGGTAATTACCGTGGCTCCGATCCAGAATGGCAAGCCCCTCAAACCCCCCAGAGCCCTCAGAGTGATAGTTGTTCCGGGCGAGGATGCTGATGACGATGATGCTGATGAGATGGCGGTCAATTGCTGTTGTCAGACTTCAGACTAGTCAATGCCACTGCTGGCAGACGTCCATGGGAGTCGAGCCGTGCCTCATCTCCGGGCTTAAGTCCAAGTGTTCTGATTCCGTATCTTGTGTGCTCTGCAATGGCAAGCCCTTCATGTGTGCTGCCTTGAGTGAGGTATTTTGGCCCTTGGTCCCCTAAATGCCATCCCCCAACGTGGCCGCTTCACCCGCCTGAAAGTCGGCAGTCCGGGCAGACGTTCGGTATCTGAAGCCAACTTGCGAGGTTAATTTTCTTGTATAAGGGTTCCGTGTGCGTTTCGAGCGGTCTGATGGGGGCAATTTGGCATGGTACATGTGCAATTGGTCGGCTTTTGGCGGGCATGAGAATTTGCGAAAGCCGCTCTTTTCGACGAGATGGAAGAGTTTGAGCAAAACCAGTACAGCTGGGCCGTGGAGAAAGAGAACAGACGAGGACGACGTCAAGATTCAGCACGGACTTCTGTGCAGGGCAGCAGAAAAGAGAGGGGTCAGGATGCGGAGACACCGCCAAATGAGCAAAATCCAGCACCGCAGATAACCTAACTGAAGAATGTACGGCAGCTCACCCCCGCCGAGCATCAGGCAATCCTCGACACCACCTTTTGAGCTGTCCACGCACATCCATAACTTCAAGCGTATTGCTTTCGAGAGTGGAGGCGCACACATCACACCATGGCCAAAGGTCGAGCCTCGCCGTTCAATCTCCGCTGCTAAATCGAACCGCCATGGACGTGCTCACGTTCCTAACGAAAGCATTGAACTCGTCGATCTTCAACCACTACCAGGTGTTTCGGAAGCCGCATATCAGAAATAGCTCGGCTTCCAGTGAATCAACAGCCATCGTTTTCGATATTGGAGGCGCACATATCACACTATAGCCCCTACAGCTAACTCTCGCCCCTCCTTCACCACCAATCCACTCTGGTGCGAGGGAAGAATGTAATAGTGATGACCTGGGAAGCACGGCTGATGTATCTGATGACAGGTTCCTCGACGCTGGTCCCCAGCTGTATGATGGACAGAATGACGAGTCAGCCAGCAACGGGTTTGGCCAGCAACAAAAGCGAGGCTCCTTTCCCGGTGCATCTCTCGAGACCAAGGCTACACCCATTCAAGTGCCATCCCACTGAGGTCCAAGACGAAATTTGTGATGGAGAGTAGCTGTAGTGTAGAGTAGAGTAGGCAGTGTGGAATCTATGTATTTGTTCTCATATTTCCGTGAGGTTCGTCTCCATGCATCGTGAGCTTGAAACCCAGTCGTCCCAGCCTTCCATAGCGAGTGTCACTTTCCATATCATCTTGATTTCATATCGAGTTCATCTTCATCTTCATCTTCGTCTTCGTTCCCTTCTTCGTTTAGTTCCTAGTGCTCTCATATTCAATTTCTCTCTGTCAATACAGATGTAGATATATCGTTCGAAGTCGTGATGTGTGAGATGTCGTGAAAACTTTCGGGTCCTTCTCGTCTAATCGCGGTCCGTGCCGATCCAAAAGCAGCGCCCATAATTGTGACGTGTCATTGGCCAGTGCCAGCCTGGAATGACGCGCGCAGCAATCCATTCTCACTTTCGCTCTATCTTCACCTTCACCTTCACTCCATATCCCATCAATTCCTCTCCTGTATGTTTAAATATACCCATCGCGGATTCGTAAGCAGCGTCCGCGGTCTCGAGAGATAATTGTAAGAAGCTTCTAGGGTCTTGAGAGGCCCGGGATGTGATGCTCGTGACGTGGCGGCGTCTGCTGAAGGGAGACTAGGCTGCGGGAACGATTTTGGCGGCTTCAACGTCGCTTTCTGGAAGCCTGAGAGTTCTTTCGGTATATATCTATCGTTATTGAGAATCTGAAGGTGATCGTAGAGGAGTAGAGCTGCTGGGAGAGCGCGTGGGGAGGAATTGTCGCTGGTATGTTCGTCCTTCACTTCGATTGCCTTCTCTGCTGTGCGCCACCGTGCTTGTAATTCGGTTTTGATGCTTCGTGCGCTGCTGTTGTTGTATTTCACATCCCGTATCCTGTCTCTTGATGTCTGCTGTGCTTCGATGATCGTTATGTGCTGGGCATCGTAGCTCGCTGGCTTCGTGGCTCTGCATGACTTCGACAGCTTGCTCGCAGGCATCGGGATGGTACGGGACTGGTTCCTTAACGCTCGTATGAAGGTATTGAGATGAGAGGAGTCTCTTTGTAGTGTTTCGCAGTGCTCTGAGCCCTCTGCGTGCTCTTCTTGCTCGTCTTCGTGTCTTCGTGCGGGCCCGGGGCTCCGTGGTCTTGACTAGACTTCGGCTTGCTCGGTTTCTGGCACCAGAATGGCATCGAGAGGGCTTCTTATCATTCCTTGGATACTTTTATAGTCAATGGAGTCACCTTGCAAGATTTTGACGTGTTCCGATGGGGTGAAGATGGGTGTTGACTTTCGGCAGCAAGTGAACCTTCCACCCGCAATCATCTCGGGGGCCCTCGAATGCTATACCCAGAGAACCACGAGCAGAAGCAGTGCCTGCTTAAATAGTCTGCAGACTCTACAATTGCGTTGATCCGCCTCTTGTGCTCGTTCGTCCCCCTGTCGAGGTCACAAAATGCGGAAAAGTAGAGGCAGATACCTCCGCATCTCGTTTAAGGACCAGAAATTCAAGCAACGAGGCTGCACTGTCCAACCGTGAATCATGCCTCGTTGCAACTACGTGTTCTTGTGATTTATTGTTATCTTTGTCTTCAGCAGTTAATCGAATTTGTCTACAGCTGTTCCTGTCTTTGTCTCAAGCCTCTAGTGGCAGGGGAGGGGGGCTTTTGACTTCTCTGACAGTGCTGGACTGGATTTCGCAGGGCACCCCATATCACGCTAAAAGTTCGCACAAAGATCAAACACAGAGCTTGAAAATATTCCTCCAACTTCCTACATCCACAGAGATCGATCTTGACCATCACTCTCTTGGACAGCCACAACACCTGCCATCCCTCTTCCTTGCCCACAAAGCTTGCGCACGGTCTACTACCCCCTAATTACCTCTCAATCCCTCCAAAGAGCTCCCTGGGCCCCTTCCTCATTGTAGAGAACACCTCACAGCCAGCATGATGGATCCCCCATCGTACGAAGAGGCCTCCAACCGCCCCACGCTCGCAACGGTTCTGGCCACGATGGGCAACTATCTTGACCTTAACTCGCGGGTTTCACTATGCAGGGTGTCGAAAGAGTTCCATGAAGCCTTCATTGTAGGGTTGTGGAGTGATCCCATCAAGATCATCTCGAGTCAATCGAAACCTTTTGGTATGATTACGGCTCCCCTAACCTCCACACAGCTTGGCTAACTCTCCTCGAGTGCGAACTCTTGAATTCTTGGAGAATCTCACAGTCATCGCACCTAGCAGGCAACCCTATACGTCGAGCCTCATCACATCCTACAATTTCCAGCCCCTTCTAACTTTAGCGACGGGCCCTGATCCAGCTCTGCGGCAAGAGTACGCGAACCACGATGTGTATTTCGAGATGCAGCATATTCTTGCGTACACGCAGTATCTACCAAGCCTGCGCTTCCTTATAGTCGACGGCTTGACTCTAGACCCTAATCAACCTCTTTGGCCGCCGATAATCCAGTGCCCAGCCCATATTTTGCTATTCAACGCGTCCAGATCGCAAGCACTCAATACATCTGCTGTCTCAAGCAGAAACATATTCCACTCACTCCTGTTCCTAGATTTATCTGGTATCACCCTTGGTGCAGACTTTGGATGGCAATACTCTGTCGAGGCCTTCCCTTATCTTCGCGTTCTAAAGCTTCGCGGCATGGGGCTTACAGGCAGCGCCCTTCCGGATATGCTATCTTATTCAGACAACCAAATTTGGAGCTTGGATGTTCGAGATAACAATTTGAACGACCGCAGTCTCAATGCGATAAATCGCCTCTGTTGTCATCAGAACATACAACCCGCCCCAGCTTCTCCAGATGAGGGCAGCTCTGGCGTCGAATTTCTTGACGACGTTCCAAAATACACACAACTGCCTCCTCAAGACAATGAGGATCTATATAACAACGTCGTTCCCCTCAGGCCGGATGATGAAGCAGGATTCATATCCATTCTGCGGGCGAAAGATCAAGCAGGACACTTGGTTCTAGCTCAACACAATAGACCTGTACTATCAGATCGAGATGATCTTCCGCGGAAGACAGGAATTACGCAACTTTACATCTCGGGGAATAAAATCACCGGCAATGCTGTCAAGCAGCTCCTCGCAGACAACAATCGCCTGCAGGTTTTCGACGCAGGATCCGTCCCATTATCCGGAAAGTCTCCAATTCCTTATACCACCTGCCTCTGGCAGCCCTCATCGACACCATTTTTACAGCAAAGCACCGGAGCCCGCATGGAAGTGTTGCGAATCCACCATTCGATAGTCACCTACTGTCCCTCATTCGTATCTTCCTCCGGCCACAGCAGAAGCTATACTCTCCAGCATCTTTTTAAAGCTGAGACGGAATACGGAGCCTCGCAATCTACATCCTGGGAAGCTTTTATGCCGTCCCAAAATAACCGCCTCCGGGAACTCACTCTCACACACGTACCAGACAAATCATATGGTCTCATCATTGAACAAATCAAGCACTTTCTCAAAGATGCAGCTGCACAAGAACAAGCGCTTGTCGGTGTCCCTCAGCATCGCCGGGCTCCAAAAGCATTACCAGGCTTGAAACGGCTCAAGCTGGAGCTTATTAAGAGCCATGATCCTCTTGTCAAGTCGTTTCGTGGGCTTTCGATCTCTGGGGACGAGGATTCAAAGAGGTTTCATGAAGAGTCTGAAAAGGACTTTTCGTTCTTTCCAGATGAAGGCAATAGTGCATCATCGTCTGCTACGGCAGGAGAACAGTCAGCTGGAACAAGTTCTCGAGATACGGTGGATGACGACAGCTCCAAAGAAGCTAATCCGAAGTCGCCAAACCCTGACGAGGAAGATCTTACCCAACGTCAGCTGTTCGATGTTGTCGAAGAACTCAGGAGGTTTCGTGCCACTGCTATACCGGCGTGGAGTGGCATATTAAGTATCGTGCAAACTTGGCATTGAAGGCTCTTCTCGGCTTGAACTTCATCAGCATTAAGGCAGGTTAACGCCCATCAAACCTACAATTGGCCATGATCGACCTTCACGTCGACACTTCTGCGAGCCTGTCTTCAAAAAGTGTCTCCTGACCGGAAGGCAGTTTGGGAACACCATCATCGGGATGGCGTCAAAGTTCTACTGCTATATCTGGTGGGCTGCGTGCTTCCACTCCCTGGGCCAGTTGGTGACTACATCTCGTTTTTCATTTCAGACATATCTGCTTTCTGCGTCCTTTTCCGTCTCCGAAGTCAAGGTCGAACTCCACACCGTTCACCTTGGCTTCGGAGATGGAAATCACTTTGAATCGGCATGGTCCTGGTAAATACAGAAAGCCCATCGATGTTGCTCAAGCTGACAGCAATCTAGTTAGCCTCGCCCTAGAGACTGGACATGTCCTTCATCTGCAATCTGGATTCAAACTTCATACGCCGAACCGCATGCTTCCGTTGCTGGAACGCGACAGCATACACACAACACTAGCTTCGGGGCCCTTTCTTCTTTTTTGGCGTAGATTGGCGGAGAAAGATCCCACGTTGGAAAGCGACAGCATACACACAACACCAGGAGTTTGGCGTTTCTTCTCTTTTGAGGTAGATTGGGTGGGGGATTGAGAAGGTTGGAGAATTTCTCGCTTGGTGTGGGACATTGAGGTGTTGAAGTTTTGTGGGGTTTCATGTACTATATTTGTAATAATTGAACTTGCTTTTCTCTGGTAACTCGAATCGTGTTTTATTGAGTGAAATACGGGATGCAATTCTAAGGCAATTCATGAATCAATTCAGTAATCTACTCCCAAGCAACCCATCGAGCAAATCCATCAACTCCACTAACATTCTATTCCCACTGCAGCAAATACCCACATCACAAAAACCTTTACTCACGAACAGGACTCAACTTAACCATCAAACCCGGCTTCTCCCACAACGTAAAAGCCTTCATATCCTTAACCCACTCCCGACTCTCCTCCTCCAACTCCACCTCGAAACTCCACAGCAATTTCGCGAGAATGAGACGCATCTCGACGTATGCTAGGTTTTTACCGATGCAGGAGCGTGGGCCGAGCGAGAAGGGCTGGTAGTGTTTTGTGCTGTCGGCGGCGAATGAGGGGGGTGGGTTGGGCAGGTAGCGTTCGGGGTGGAAGGAGGATGCTTGGCTGGTGGGAGGGGTGTTAGTGGGGGTTGGAAAGAAAGGGAGGAAGAGACGTACTGGAAATTTGACTCGGAGCGGCCGGCAGCGTAGAGGTCGTAGGCGACTATCATGTTTCCGGGGACATAGTGACCGCTGATGGTGTGACCAGAGGGTGGGGTAACGCGGCGCAGGTTTCCGGGAATGGTGGGCCTTGATGAGGATGTAAGTAAGTAAATGCTTCTTGAAAATATAGGGAAGACCTACATGATACGCAGACTTTCGTTGATGACTGCCGATAAGTAATCAAGCTTGAGGACACTGTCTTTGTTGATTGCATCATAGGAAGAAAATGTACCACGAATCTCAGCCTTGAGCTTATCAAAGACGGCGGGGCTGCGGCAGAGGTAATAAATCGTGGCGCAGAGAGCGGTGGCGACTGTCTCTGCTCCGCCAGTGAGAATCGCACGGACCGTTTCAAGAAGCTCGCCGTGCGTGATTCCCTCAGGCGTGTCGAGGTCTTTCAATGTCGGGGAGACGCTATGCGGGGTGAGTGTTGTGAACTGAAAATGGGAAGAGACACTTACAAGTCTGGACGTGGTGCTGCCTTCGAGAGGCGTTTTTCGAGCTTCTGGGACGCATAGAGTGTATGTGCCTCTGCGGCATCTTTCAGTGCCTTTGGGATCAAGGATTTAAGGAGAGGAACCAGGGGCCAGAATCGTTGCAATTGGCCCAAAATTGATGCGCTGGCGACCCACTCGAAGAGAAGATTAATCCACTCCTAGGGGATATGTTGTGAGAGGGGTGGAGGAAACAGGACAATGTAGGGGACTTACATGCATTGAACCTGCCTCCAGACAGCCAAAGGGTTCCGCGAAGACGAGGTCCGAAATGATATCAAAGGTGGTGAAAGTGAACCAATCATTGATATTCACAGGCTTGTCACAGTGCTCGCGGAGTCGATTGATGAGGGTGTCCATGTACTTTGTCATAATAGGCTCTTGGTCGCGCATCTGCTTGTCAGAAAAGCCTGGTGCGAAGTTACGTCTAGATAGATGAGCAAGAATACTTTTGCATAGAATTGGGCTACGAACCGGATAAGGGCATGTCTATGGTCGTCATACTCGAACAGAATTCCAGCAACACCGCTATCCGGTGGGAGAAACTGGTAGCGGTCCTTCTGAAGCTGTGGCTTCCCCATTGGTTTCATATAGATGTCATTACAAGCTCCATCGGTGATGAAAGAGAGTTCAGTGGGTGCGAGACGAACAACCGGTCCATACTGCTCATGGAGCTCGTGGATGCGGTATGGAAGACGGCCTTTCATATGGTTGTACATGAAGGGAATGGGAGAGACTGCCCAAAGACGAGGACCGGGGTACTTGGAGAGCGGGTGGAAATAGGCCCTGTAAACACCAACGCTCAGGAGGCTGATGGCCAGCTGTGAGCAGTTAGAGCTGGTGGATTTCTGTTGCAGAAATCTCCTTGAAGAAGTGCAAATGAAGAGCAGTGAGGAAGAAGAGAACATACCAAGCCAATTGCCGCCGTGAACAACATGACTCCAAGGTGGTCTGTCTGAATCTTGAACAGTTTCGTGCTGGATCTCGAAAGGAGCGGATGAGAGGAAATTTGTCAGAGAAAGAAGAGACAATCTTTTATAGAAAGGGCTTCTTGGCGCCATTGAATGGATCCTCTCGGCTCTTTCCAATCCGAGCAGGCCCTACCCGCAATATTCCATGGGAAGCTGGCGCTTGCCGTGACGGAATCAAGTTCCCGGGATTTGGTGAAATTCTGCATTGGATAAATTCATCGAATACTAGATTGTGGATTGAATGAAACTCAGATAAAAACAGGAAACAATTCGGCCAATAGCTCAAAGCTGCTCGGAAATGCAAGTAATCGTCTACAGTAATCATCGGGCTTGGCTTGCTCGAGGGTTACATGGTGAGCCTTGAATGCATGCCCAAGATACATATTCAATTAAAAAAGTTACAGATATAAAGTCAAGTTTCGTAAGTGCAGCAAAATCCATTCAAAACTGATTACAGTCTAACGTAAGCTCTGTTCTTGTAGGACGGAAGTCTCCAAGGCCAGATATACTCCGTAAGGGACCTCTGGTAGATCTAAGAGCCAACATCTTTGCCCTGTAAGGCTTTCATTCGAAGTTTTAGAGTTCAACGACATCAAAGCAAGCAAGCAAGCAAGCAAGCTTCATGCGGTCTGAGATCGATTTGTGGCAGAATACCTTCTCTGCCACCTTCAACCACACTCAGACGCGCGTTTTCGGCCAGGGACTCACGTCTTATGTGGCGTCGCGTGCACGTTGTGAAGTGAAGATTGAAGGTGGCTCCTTGAGATGACAGGAAGCCACTGGTATTCAAAGTCGATGACCCCAAGTGCACAGAAATATGTCGTTATTGATAATACTTATAGGACGGCGTGAAAGGGCGGCGGCGACGTTGAAAAAGGAGGGCATGCACGTGACCGTCGATGAAAACAGCCTAACCCAAAGATAGTATGGTGCAAAATCAAGCTCCTGCCTGGCATCAGCACGAGATCCGGATCGTCATCTTGTCGAGAAACACGCATCAAATCAACAATTATACAACACCACGAGACACCCAATATCGTGACCCTTTTTTGCTCGCAACGCTCTTTAAATACCTTCTTTCCCGCCTGCTTCTTCAACCTCAAACTGCGCCTCCTTTATCCCTCTTCCGCCGGCTGCAACAAGTCCTTCCTTTAACATTTGTTCCGAAAAACACCTGTCAACCATGCGGTTACCTCGCAGCCCGGCAGATGCGGCCATGCTGCTGACACTTCTGTTTCCTCTTCTTTCCGCAGCCGATGGAAGTTTCGACTGCCACAATATCCGAAAGGACAAGGTGCCTTTTGATTTCAGCTCGCTCGCGGGCCCTCGATCAGTTATGGTCAGCGACCCGTCCAAATCAGCAACCTTCCTAAATACAACATACACGATCGACATCTGCCGGCCTCTGAAGCGAGCCAGCGATATACCAAAGGACCATCAGTGCCCACATGGGACCAGAGGTGAGTCTGCAACTGCTGTCTGGATGGGGATGTCTACTAACCAAATCGAGTTTGTGCAATCGAACGCACTGTCGCGAAAGATGGCTCGGACGATCAATTCGACGATGCCTACCCTATTGCAGGCCAGTTGATCGAACAGGGGGGTAAGAACATGGACGCAAAGTGGGAACGACTAAAGGCCTCGAAATCGAATTCAGACCAAGGAAAGGAAGGTCTGCGCATGGAATTGAACGGAGGGTACCGCAAGCAGGAGAACTCCAAAAGATACCAAAAGGCTATCATTGAATTCATATGCGATAAAGATAAGACTGGCCTGGAAGGTCTGTGGGATCCCGAAGACAAATACGAGGATGATGGCGAAGACGAGAAGCGGAAACGGGAGGAGGCAGAAGACGATGACGAGAAGAAACAGACCAACAGGGGCTATGATCCGGAGAAGTCCAGTCTGAAGTACGTCAGCTACAAGCAAGACGCCGAGGATGAAAAGAGAGATATCTTGCGGTTAGAATGGTATACAAAACATGCGTGTGAGGACCAGAAGGATGAGGACGACGCAGAGAAGAAGTCTAGTTGGGGTTTCTTCACATGGTTTATTCTAATGTAAGTTTCCGAATCTTCTGTCTGCTTCCAAATCTAAACTAACTCGTCAATAGCGCCTTCTTGTCGACCGCAACCTACCTCATCTTTGGATCATGGCTCAACTACAACCGCTACGGAGCCCGAGGCTGGGACCTTCTTCCACACGGAGATGCCATCCGAGACATCCCATACCTAGTGAAAGACTGGACACGAAGAGTCGTCAACACTGTCCAAGGCGGCGGAAGTAGGGGTGGCTATGCAGCAGTATGATAGAGGACGGCTTTATTCGAGAGAACGAAAAGCTTCATTACACAAGAGCCGCGCTGCGCTTTGAGTGTCGGTGTTTAGAGACATTATAGGGTCTTTTCAGGCGCAAGACGGACATGCCGTGTTGGAAAACGCGCATTCATGTACTATCAACGCCAGATTTTGGCTGGGGTTTTTTGAAATTCTCATGTACAGTGCCTGATCCTATCTTCACTTTTTTCGCATAAGCCTTTCTAGCCGTATAATAGTTCAGAATTTCCAAGACATTCATCCGGAGCCCAGCTGCCAGTGCATGTCTACCTATGGCAAGAAAAAACGGGAAGCTGAAGTACCCTTTTTGTAGACGGTAGTTAGTAGGTGAGAACGGGTGGGGCTGAAGAAGGAGCGAGTGGATGACTTCAATATCTAGGAGCCCTTCTTTCCTTCCCCTAACTTTCCAATGCACTACTTATAGCTCGACATCAGCAAACCAAACCAAACCAAAACAAAGCCAAAATTCCCTCCAATATCCGCCACACGGCATTCTGCATCAGGGGTTCTTTCACTGATTCGGTTGCCTGCATGCATGCAGCATGGCACCCCGCTCAGCCTCATTCTCAGTCAGCAAGGCTCTGGACCTCGACATGATCTTTCTCGAAAGGCATGTCCTTCGGAGACGCAAACGATCGGCATTACGATGGCGGGTTTCGGATTCAGCATAGGTGATTTCTTCGCAGTTGGCCAGTTCGCATGGACTGTCTATAAATCTTGTGCGGCCCCTCGTTACCCCTCTTACGCAGCACTAACGGACGCACCAGGCAAAGGAGCCGGCGGCGCGTTCGAGGAGGTTTCTCACGAAGGTATACCATCTATACCCTTTCAAGTCATCGCCTGTACTTACTGATGGAATGCAATAGTCATAGCCCTTCACACAACTCTTAAAGAACTCGAGGACGAATTCGAAAATCCCGACTCCCTCCTAAACCGCGCCGACGCCTCTAAACGCAAAGACTTGACGCTCCTGGTGCGAAATTGCAGGAGCGTTCTGAAAAGCCTCAATCAACTCCTTATCAAATACAAATCACTCGGAACAAGCAGCAAGAAAACATGGGATCGCGTTCGATTTGGCGCGGAGAACCTTGGAGAGATAAGGGAAAAGCTTATGAGCCACACTGCTAGCCTGACACTTTTCCTCACGACGCTGGGAACAGGGAGTTTAGGTCGAATTGAGAAGAAACTCGATGAGTTGATTGAGGATGTTAGGGCGGGGAGGAAAGAGAAGAGTGTGCTGACTATGGTAGACGAGGATGAGGAAGACAGCGAAAGTATGTGGAATGAGTGGAAAGGAGAGCTAGTTGAGGAGGGGTTTACGAAAGTGGAGCTTGAGGGACACAAGCACTGGATCATTGCGAAGCTGAGGGAGTTGATAGATAATGGGGGACTGGACAAGGTGCCCGTTACTTCCCGGCGAGTACAAATACCGCAGTCTTCGAAATCGCCCCAAGTTTCGAATGGGCCGGCACCTCCCGCACCCTATATTGAGGATGCAGATGATGAAGACTTCATGCCATCCGGGTGGAAAGGAAAGGGCGTTGATAGGTATTCAGAACAGGATTCGACCATAAAAATGTCTGACCCCAACCCAGACTTTGAACTGAGGAAAGAATATTCTCCGCAATCAGATGAAGAGAACGACAGCGACGAGACTTTTCTTGAACCAGCTGACTCGATGTCTACTGGTATCTTCGGCTCCTTAGACACGCCACCAGAACCTTCACCAGCATCCAGAGGACCTCCTGATTCAACGCCGGCGTTGGCTTCCAGTTCGTCGAGAGCTGGCATGCGGGAAGATTTGGAGGGAGTGTGGACTACGAAGTTGAAAGAATTACTTGAGATTGTCCCTCGGCAAGAATTGATCTCGGTGCTAGCAGTGGAAGGAAATCCGCTATTAAATGAGGAAAAGAAGACACCAAAGGATTTTGACAAGAAGATGATGGAACCTGAAGCGGCTCATTATCCCGCACATACGATTAGCAAGAATACCCGGGACCGGAAGTATCCCGACAAGCAACGTCCAGACAGGCAAGCCTATATACTTTCTATCTCAGGTACCGCCCAGCCTTTTTCCGACCGAGGAAGGTGTCCAAGGCCAGGGATCACAGCCCATGCACCGCAAATTGGTGCAAAGAGTGAAAGGTCAAGTCATCTGAGAAGCGAAGATATGCTCCCAAAATGGGACGTTTACAAAGAATTTGCTGGAAAGTACATGTCCGGAGCTCGAGTGCAAATGGCGAAAGATAAGATCCGCAGTTCGCAACGCGGGGATATTGACCACGAACCCAAGTATCGAAACTTTAGCACCAATCAACACCGCCTTTATTATGACATAAGTATTTCAAGTTCAAACAGCAAAATAATCGAATGGAATGTTCCACTGAGTCTGGGAGATATGTTTAACGGCACACGCAAGCAAATCAGCCTGGGCCACGTTCGTCTCATTGACCCAAAAACTAAGGCTCGGGTCACTCAGACTGTAGATCTAGAGATAGACGTCAGACCAGGCCTGAGAGAAGGATCAGTGATCAAATATGCAGGTGTCGGGCACGAATTAGAAGATAGCACGCATCAAGAAGTACATTTCATTGTTACACCTGTTAGTACAGACAACGAGGTTCTCCTTGAAGAGACTAACCATCAACTAGGAATCTCATCCAAATTTCCACATAATTGGGGACGATCTTCACTCCGACGTCAAAATCTCTCTAGTAGAATCATTATGTGGTTTTAGTCGTAGGCTCTTCACAATCGACGGCAAAAGTCTTGAATTCTCGAAATTTCTGCTTACTGAGCCGGGAAGCTTGAAGACATTTGCTGGCCTCGGCATGCCAAAAACGGAGCACCCCGACCAGAGGGGCGATTTTGTTGTGACATTTAAGGTTACATACCCAAAAGCACTGACACAAGAGCAGGAGTCCAGCATCCGTAAAGCTTTCAAGGCAAAACACGAGACAGACAAGCATGTGAAATCTTGGGATAGGAGGAAAACGGGCAAATGAAAGGAACATGGCGCTGTCAGGCCAATAGTGCTATTGGAAAGTCTGAAGTCTATGTCGAAGGTTTCTGTTTCCCATAGCACAGTTTCACACATATCAATCATCAGTGGCAACGTCACCAACTCTCAGACCACCTGCTGCTGCTTCAATCAGTCAGTCCTCCCAACTCATCAAATCAAATTACCTTACAATCTCCTGCATTCGCCTCCGAACTCAAATCCCCCTAATGCCCCTTCGAAAATTCACCCCGGAAGGAATCTCATCGCTCATCAAAATCCACCACTTATCCGCAAACCTCTCACCAATTTCCCATCCTCTTTAGACCCACGGGATACTGCCCCATACTCTCAGCTCGTCGGCTATTCGATCCGCCCAAATTTTATACGCATCAAATATCCCAACCCACAAACGCTGCTCAATCAAGCAAGAGCACCTCGACACCTCAAGCCTTTACATCAACGTTACGATTACCAGACTCCTACTTCCCCTGCAATACCTAGCCCCAGCCTCCTCGTCATCAGGCCGCATTCTGCAAAGCTGCTATCCCCATCGCCAAGACGAAAGCCTCACCTCCTGAGTCGTTTCTCTGGGGTCTTCTGGCTTCTCGAAGCCGATCGAGTAAATGTTCTCATCTCTGACATCATCTCCTCCTTCCTCTATATCATCGCATGCGCAGCCCCCTCTCAGATATATATAAGTAAAGCCGATAGCGGCCGGGATTATAACTGCCGCCAAAACCCCGACGATGATGAGGATATTTGCTGTGCGGTCGTTCATTGTTGCTGGTTGTGGATGAGTTGATTGAGCGTGTTGCTATGGGGTATTGATGATTTGGTATTTGCTGTTCGCGTGGTTGAGGGCGGATTTGTGTGTTGTTGCTGTGGCTGAGAGATGGTGGGGTTGTTGGTTTGGTAAGGTTAATGCGACAGGATAGGACAGGAGAAAGAAATTTGGACGAGGTAGAGAAGAAAATTTGAACATCGGTGCGTATGGCAATTTATAGGTAGGTTGATAAATTTTTGATTTCGACTGGGAAAAGTTACTGGCGCTGAAAAAGCGAGACTAGGGGAGTACGAAACAAAACGTCATAAACGCGCTCGAAATTGTCAACGAAACTACAAATTAATCAGTATTGTAGTAAAAAGAACTTTGGGTTCGGTACTTCTGCATTATTAGAGAAATAACTGAAGTAGATCGAAAAATGAACATCTTTCAAGGCGTATGAAATTATAAACTAGATTCGAGGATTTAAACGTGAAATATACCACCAGAGGAATAGAAGCTGCTAAAAAACTAGTGAATTCGGAACTTCAAAAAAAAAACTCTCCTTTCATACAGTAGTACCAAGAGATCCTACATTGTCATCCCCCGCCTTTTCTCCAGTACTCTGACCCGTTCGAACCCTAAGAAGCGCTTTGAATTCAGATTTCGTAATTCAGGTTTCGCACGGGCGTTGAGCCTTACTATGAGGGACGAAGGGGCAGATTGAAGAAATATCATTGTTGACTAACACTCGTCAGAAGGTGGTCTGATTTAAAGGATCATACTTGAACATCGGAAAGGGACTAGTGCAAAGTCTACGGACTAGAATTGAAAATACTCTTATACTCAGTATTAATTTTCCCTTTCGCTGGTTCCGTTTTAGTTGTAACGATTGCTGCAGTACTGACTCAGTACATTCGTCGGATTTATATCTAAGATTCTTTATAAGGAAAAATCATAATATTAATACAATTATTACAAATATAAAAATATTAATATATTAAAATATTATTTAAATTAAATATAAAATTTTTAATAAAAAAAATCTTAATTTTATATAAAACTTTTATATTTTATAAATTTTTAAAAATTTTAAATTTAAGAATTTTGGATTTTAAAATTCTTTAAAGTTCCAAATCGTTATATAACCCGTGGGTCTTAATGTCTTGGCTTTTTTGTACGGATTAGCCCGCCGAGCCTTAGGGCCAAGATACTCGTGACTTCCTGTGTTCGTAACACCTTCCCTAAATGTACCTTGGCCCCATCTTCTATAAAGATATACTCTAGACCAAGAATATCAAATAATAAGAAAACAACAAATTCAAGCATTTATTGCAAATACGCTTTAGAACATATACCCTTTTATTCTGGAAGCTTCTTCAAAAACACCAATTTTGACTTATAATCCTAGCCCAATGTCCTCCAAATCATTACTATTATCCTTCCTAATCTGTATATTGAGCGTATACAATTAGGACACCTTTTCTCATCAACCTTTCTAGTTACCTAGATCTTGCCATTCTTTCCAGTCTCAAATATAACCTTATCTAACCATATAACCTTGCGCCAGTCTCCCCCTTCCTTGCCATCATCCTTTTAAGCAGTATAATCTGATGTCCCCCACCACCTATGTTTTTTGGTAAATGCTAATCTCTGCTTAGCTTGCGCAGGTATAATATAAGGTCGTGGGCATGCAATACAGCGGCGGTAGCCTACATGGGCAAGTTCTCGGCGTATGGTTCGGACAGAGGGTATGAGGTGTAGTTGAGCTCTAAGGTGGGCAAAAGACAGGCGCCTAGTTGACCAGTTAAAAGATATAGCATGAATACATTGGCGGATATCTCTTTAGAACATGCTATAATATCTAGAAAGCTTTCTTTTGCGCTCTCTACAGCTATATTCTTGCTTTAGGATACGGCGTACTGTCCTCCTAGGTACATAGGTCTCTACAACAAGCTCACGCTGAGATTTTCCTTGCCGTAAGCCGGCACGTATGATTGCGCGCACAGGGGTTGTCCATTCTCCCTTATCCTTTGCAGAATTAGGGCTAAGGGTCTGAGGTGTCTCCATTATCAATTGCAGGTAGAATGGATTAGTAGTTGTTAAGATATTTAGGATTAAAATAAGGGGTGGGAAAATAACGCGTTGACGCGTTTCGCTTAAAGTGGGCCATTCCCAGTGGCCCAAGCTCTTACCTAGACTGTATTGATGCAAGACATATGTCGTCAAAGTGTTGTTTACGATAGAGAATTTGAATGCAAAGATTGTCAAACTTCCATATTCTTCATTATGGATCTCCATACATTATTTGAGATCCGTAATTTATCGTCTTATAAGTGTATCTAGATATCAGTACGGAGTATTGGTCAAGTTTCATATGTCCTAGACAAAGATCAATTCTTACTTTGGGGGGAGAGTTGAAATGAGTTAATATCACAATCTTGTCTTTTAAAGAATTTGTTCTCTTCTTATGGGCTTCTCGGATCAGAGATATTATCTAGTTACACAAAACAAGTATTAAAAGGAAATTGTGAAAGTAAACTTTTCTTCGTGGTGAGGAAGAGACTCTTACGAGTAATGAAGTATCAGATGCTGAATATTGCTTGAATCACTTTCCCTTTCAAGACTGCTCTCTGTTTTGTGTCTGAGCTTCCCCAAGTTCAACATCCGAGTCCAAGCATTCCCGGCTTGCCGTCAATTTCCTCGCTTGGGAGGTGAATGATGAAGGATACCAGATGGCGAAGATGGCCATCACTGCTGCCATTGGAATGGCGTCAAAAACAAACAAGAAGACCTCGTGGGTCAGGATCTCTCCCTCGAAGCCTTCCACGAATTCGGCAATACGAATGATAGAACGGAACATAATGAAGGCGCATGTTACGTAAAGTATGTAGAGATGCTTTTTCCATGGTATTGAAACTTCCTGTGATTGCCTGGTGGGAAATATTTGCAACCGACGCTGAAAAATCATTGCGACGGCCACAAAAAATCCGAAGATGACGACCTGGATTGCCAATCCTGCCAGAACAATGTGGGAACCGTTCTCCGAAGTTGATGGATTGGTGCTTGCTAATAATGCGGCACCTTCATGTTTATCAGTTTTGATATTCAAGATACTTCTTTGGGGAGGTCTTCAACTTACCGCCGAGCTGGACAAAGAAAGTTATGACATCACTCGTGACAAAAACTTTGGTTAGCCACTTCTTTTTGATCAGGCTTTGATGTTCCGCGTCCACGCTGATAATGATTCGGCCCAGAGTCATGTAGATGGTGGCTGCAAAAAGTGCGGGCGCAATCAATATCAGTAAGGTTTGGGTGACATATGGTCCGATGGTCGGATTTGGAGACTGTTTGTTCGACCAGATTCTACAGGCATATCCAACGATCTCAACTGATTTCTGCGTGTTAGCAGCCGCTTAGCTCCATTGATGGGAAATACGTACAGATGCCACCTATGAGCAAGGGGATGAAATACCATGTTCGATGTCGAAAAATCAGGAATCCATGCCAGAAAGTTATCATCGCAAAGATAACAGTGAAGACACAGGCTCCGGCTAAGGAAGGGTAGTAGTGATAGAATTTGTAGTGTGGTACTGCATCGTCCGACATTTTGACTGCGGTGATCTCGTAGAGGCTTTGCTCGGTTTTGTATTTCGTGATTGATTGAAAACACAAGATTTGTGCCAAGGGAGGAGGAGAATAAGGATGAAAATGGCCGGTCGCTTCGTATAAGTATCATTCGAGTATAGATCGGTATAAAGATAATGTTGCGATACGGGATGAAAGGAAGGAAGGAGTAAGGCGTGGAGATGAAGAAAAGACGGTGGTTTGTGTGATCTCCTCCGAAAAGATTGCGTACTCTACCTCGAAGAAACCCGGCAGTTGGGAAATCACTTCACAGACACGCACAACCAACAGACGCCGGCGAGGGAGGGTGCCAGCAATTCACTATGTTTGAAGTTTGACGACACGCGTATGAGATCAACAGGATGATACAAAGATTCCAACCTAAAAGACCTCAAATTGATAATGCCTAGGGGGGGGAGAGGAGGGCTGTGAATAACAGGAAGTAGTCGCAATTTCGAAGCAGTTTGAAACTCTTTGATTATTTGGGCTTGATAGGGAAGTACCTGGGGACTTTGTTGAATCTCGCGGCATGGCACCTAAAGGGGTATAGCGCCTACAGATTAAGCAGCGGGACCGGGACGGATGTGGCTGTCAGCACGGCATCAGTTGTGCGTGGCATCGCGGCGTAAAATTCCAATTATGCCGATCGTACGAGCCTACGAGGTGATGTTACTGACTGGTTCTTTACCCCAGTACCCCAATCCTCTGTTCTTGGCCGGACGCACAGACACACACATAAGCACTTACGCAAGAGCAGGTCTGACGGCATTAAGTACTCCGAGACCCGAGATTCCATTCTCGGGCCGAGAACGACGGGAGATCCGACTTTAGTCCCGCAGCATAGGACCAAATGTGGCTTAGTGATCTTCATCGATCTAGACACACCCATCTGCAGCGCAGCTTGCCCTGAAGGCCCCCTACCTTTCGTTGTTGTATAACACAGTATCATTGCATATCAACGCTTCCCGCCGCATAGCATAGCCCCTGCATATCCATTCTCATCCAACGCTCGGCGAATGGCACTCTTTTGAGCCGTCATCTCGATATTCACAGTTGCGGCTCCTCCAGTGGAGGCAGATACAGAAAGCACGGTTCTCAAAGGTTGCGACATGCGGGATCAGTCCTCCTGCCTCTTTCTGTCATGCTTATATGTTTATTATCATCCTTAATTATTTTTGGACCCTGGATTCCCTCGCTGAATTATCTTCCACACACGGAACATTTTCTCTTGGCTTCATGTAGCAAGCAGTCATTTCAGTCCCACTTCCACAGCAGCAACAACAACAATAGCAAGAATTGTTAATCACCACAAACATGGCAGACAGTCCTACATCTCAGTCCCCAATAGAAGCATATTTCAGCAACCCAACGGCGCCCGGGCTTTTATTCGCCCATATACTATTCATGAGCCTTGGTTGGGTTGGAGCTTTACCTATCTGTACGTTGAAAGTGTCCTTATAATCACCTTTACACAAATTTCAGTTTTTTCTATGTTTTCTCTAGGAATTCCAGAGCTGATTGTGCATGGGAAGGTCTGATGCTGCATGTATCAAAATCTAACCTGAGATCCATTTTCCACGCGATTTTTCTGGGACTTCACAGTATTGGCTTTGCGCTCGGTGTGATATATGCGTCAAAAACGACTGATCTTTACCCCTCAAATATTCATGACAAGCTGGGATGGGTATTGACGATTTTGGCCATTGGGCACTTCATAGTGGGAATCCTCACACCGGCTCGTCTGCGTCGTACATTAGACAAAGATCACGAGCTTACACCCTTTATATCTTCGGAAGATCTTGACAGGGTGGAAGACTTCGAAGATTCTCGAGCGGCGTGTGTTGATAGATCTTCTAGCTCCTCCCCAACCGAGCATTCTGCAACTGATAGCGACACTGCGACATTGCTGTATAGCAACCCCCCTTACCACAATGGATATATACGTCCTAGTGCTGAAGTAGAACCAAAGCTGAGATTCTGGTCTCAACCTCTCAATTTGAAAATTTCCATTTTCTTAAATCATAGTTATGGTATCATGTTTCAATCATTCCTCGTACTTGGCTATGTCGCCATGTGTACTGGAATCGTGACCATGACTGGAGTTTTCGTACGTGCTTCCATCATTTCAATCGTGCTCTTCTGATACATAACAGCGTGACTCGCATATCTTCAACGGTCTGGCGCATCTCATCAAAGGCAGCGTCTTTTGGTGGTTCGGTGTTGTGACACTTGCCCGCTGGACTGGTTGTTTTGCGGCGCGCGGTTGGGCTTGGAACTCGCAATACTCCGCAACAGACCAGAAACCAAAGTCCTTCGAAACGATCGAATGCTCTCTGATATTTTTATACGGAATAACGAATATCTTTCTAGAGCATCTGACTGCTTGGGGAAAGGCATGGTCGCCTATGGACTTCGAGCATGTTTCCATTTCGTTGCTCTTTATTGGCGGTGGTCTGGTAGGCAAACACCTTGAAGATACTAGAACTATACTAATTTCGATGAAGTGCGGATTGATGGTAGAATCAAAAGTACCTCGTGATGCTGAAATAGATGTCGACGTGGATCAAATGAGTTTCGAATATCAAGATTTCTCCAAGTATGCACGTGGAAAAACGATCAAGCCGATCAACCCATTTCCAGCCATGACCATAACCTTGCTGGCATTTACATTTTCTGGACATCATCAAGCGAAAGCGGAAGCCACCATGATGCACAATCAGGTACTACACAACTCTTCTTATTTCGGAATTTTGCCATTGGGTTGTGTATGATTACTGACAGGTATAGGTCGGCAATCTTCTTGTAGGAGTAGCCGCGGCTCGCTGCATTACTTATCTTTTGATGAGAATTTCTCCTCCAAGGTCAACAAATCCAAGCCAACCAGCATCCGAGTTGATCTCTTCTTTTTGTTTGCTGTGTAGCGGCACGATGCTGATGGCAAGCGTAAGTTTTGTCTACATCCTGTCTGCCAGCAGTCAGAGTCCTCTGCTAAACATTGAATAGAACAGAGATACAATAGAATGGATGGTTGAAAATAATGTGCATGCAACGCTTGTAGCTACGGTTTCAATGGGCTTCATGGCCATGCTGATGGCGTGGATTATCTTTGTGATTGGTGTGAAAGACTGGGCAGCGACGCGAGAGAAGAGGCGACTTAGCAAGTGGTCCCCGAGTGCCTAGGCCTCACCATTCTGTAAGTTAGATCAATTAGAGATTTGCTACCATGAAGTACATTTCACATGTGAACAGGTGTCCAAAGAACCTGAGATGCTTATACATTGCTCGTAAGATTAACCAGAAGTCAAACCCAGACACTTCTACACTGAAATAATCCTTTGCCATGTACGGATCATTACTCTGTATACTAGGGAGGACTGCCGAGTGAAACAATAAGTGGGGTTATACTTCGATCAGTACCGAGTTGTGTTGAGTTAGGCAATTTTAGTGCCTTTTTAATGGATCCGGATATAATAAAATATATCCAAATGAGTTAACGGAAAGTAGCTGCGCTTTTAATACTCCTGCAAAAAATTACGTATAGTATAATAAACTGAAGTCCACGATCTTCGAGTGAGTCTACTGGTACTATACATAAGGTAGGGTGTTCGAATTTTTACCAAGTGGTTCTAGCATTAAAATATGTACATTCAATATCAAAATCTAGCAGCAGAGTCCATCAAAACATATATTGTGTGCTCCTTCGGGTAAGGAGCTTCATCCTTGAGTGTCACCATCTTCCCGCCGTAGAATGCATTCTGGAATTGTTGCTGCGTTCGGTGATATCTAGCTTCTCTTGCGCTGGAGTACTCATTGTATTGGTCGTGATCGAGTGTTGCGAAGAGGAATTTCGGATGAACACCAAGCGCTTGTGCTTCTTTTTGACCAAATCCAAAACTCGTGACACTGAACGCATTGATCTCTGGTAGGGTTATGGACTGATTCGGAAACACGACATGGTCCCACTGCTCAAGCGCAGCATCGATATTGTCAGCGTTTCTGTTCCCTGGAACAACTCCCGATTCTAGGATTTGGCAACAGCCGTTGAGCATCCATGCTGCTGCTGGACCTTTGGGATGGCCTGTAAGGTATTTCTGACAGACTGCCAGAGCGGCGTTGCCTGGAGTGCGACCTAGCTTATCAAGTTGTCGGTGTAAGACCTCCACTTCGTTTTTCTCGTTCATCTCAATTGATGTGCCATGCATCGACAAAACCCCAATGTCATCGGCTGTCAAGCCCCAAACAGCAAGTGCGCCTCTAAGCGGAGATATGCGTGGGTCATGAGTCCAGAAACTATTCCCAAATCATCGACGAGCCTCTTTCTCCTCTCGTAAAATGGAAAGCTCAAGTTCTTCTGCATGAGTTGATGGTACGGACAAAGAAGCGTTGAGCTCTCGGATCGACCTCATTGAATGCTCCATTAATTGTTTCCGGTATTTGATATCGAGCAAAGGAGAGATCCCAGCGGAGAAGTCTTCCCTAACGGTTGATAAGATTCCTTTTCCTGGAGCTGGAATAGATCTACCAATACCGTCGCTGGCAGTCGAGACGTGAGCAACAATGGATCTGATAGGCAAACCAAGTTCCAAAGCGAGCTTGGCACTTGTCAAGACCTGCATGCCACATCCTTCAGACTCGATGAAGCCACATCTAGACGAAGCACATGGACGAGACATTTCATGAGGTGCGCGTCCTCGTCGCAAGTCGATTGCGTTATTGTTCGTGGCTTTCATTCTCCCAAATTCGTCTGATGTATCCTGCGTCATGTCATCATAGCCCCCAACAAGACACACTTTTGCTGTTCCGCTAACAATCAGATCGTAACCTTGGTTGAGAGACTCCAGAGCGGTGGCACAAGCTGCAACTGGTGTTCTCGTGGGACCAGCAGATGACATGAGAAGCATATTCAACCAAGCTCCGGTTGTGTTGATAAATGTTTCGGCCAAGATATCATTCTGGACTGGTCGTTCAAGGTATCTTTCTCGGAAGAGTTTCTGCAGAGAACGCCCACCACCCATACCCGATCCAACGCAATTCGCGAGCTCAGTGACATGTATAGTCTTATATAATTTATAAATATCCGTTAGTCCATTAGAGAGGAAAGCTTCTGCGGCGCACACCAGCGACCAGTAGGTGTATCGATCGACGTTGTCACAAATATCCTAAGATAATCTATATATTTGCCGAGGATAAGCCGAGGGTAATTAGCGCCTAAGTAAGAACAACAAGCTTACTAATTGAATACGATGAAGAAGAAAGGGAAAATTAATTGATAATACTTTTAAATTTAGAAAATGGAGCGTTGATACTTCAAAAAAGTAGATTAAAGACTTTGACATTTTGAGCGACGAAATTGTCTTGATTTCCAAAGCGAATACTTTTTCTAAAGTACCAGGATCCTGACCTCACAATTCTAGGTCAAGCTTTCGCGTGCCCTCCCCTCTGTCCCGTACACTAGTTTACCCCTCATCCGGTCACCCGATTTAGAACGCTGGATTTTTCTTTCTCTTTCAATGAAATCAAACGCTTCTTACGGGATGTCTAGACCTACAAGAAATATAGCAGTCGTTGCGGTAAGCAACCCTCCATTCATAGCTCTCTCAAATACGTCGAGACTCACGTGATGCTTCCCCTCTATTCGCTCGGCTACTGACCTTCTCCCAGACCCCAACGTCTCCACTCCTCTCACCCCTTTTGCACGCTCTGTCCCACGAGTCCGGACTCTCAGTCACAGTCCTGACACGGGAGACCGGCGTGAAGATTCATACCCCCGCAGCCCACTCTCACGGCCAAGACCAGGAAAACGGAGTTGCGAAAAATGGCCACCACCACTCCTCTCAAGTCACGCACATCCAAACCTCATTCTCGGATGTAGACTTGAAACAGCAGCTCCAAAACACAGATACGATAATATGCGTCTTCCACGGCAGCGACATCCACCTCCAAGCCCCCCTCATCTCCGTCGCCAGCTCTCTCCCCAACATCAAGCTCTTCATTCCCTCCGAATTCGGCCTCGATACCTCAAATCCCAAGATCAGAGAAATTCTCCCACCGTACCGCACTCGTCACGAAGTACAAGAAATGCTCCAGAAAACCGCGCTGAATTGGAAAGCAATCTACTCCGGTATCTGCCTCGAAGAAGCCATGAAAAGCGACGGCGTACTGGGGATTGATGTCCTGTGGGGCAGTGTTGTTGTGTTTCCTGGTGCTGAGACTAAGATTGCGGTTTCGACCACTAAAGATATCGCTAAGCAGATTGTTGATGCTGTAGTGCATGAGAAAGAGGGAAACGAGGTTTGGAGAGCGGGGTTTACAGTTAATCTTGATGAGATTGTGAAAGTGGTGGAGAAAGAGTTGGATAAGGACATTGATAGGTATGAGGGACTCCTTGATGGTGCTAGGAAGGAAGCGAAGGAGAGGATGAAGATGGGGTATTTTGATGGGGGGGTTGCGTTGATGGGACGGGTTGCTGTTTGGGATCGTGGGGTGGGTGCTTGGGAGGGGTGGGGGGAGGTAGTTGGGGATGGAAAGGGGAGTGGAGAGTGGGAAGGGGAAGTTAGAAAGACTGTGAAGTCAGTGAGAGAGGGGGGCATTGGAGGGGATGGATGTGGGTGTTAGAAAATGGATTGGTATCATGGTCGCTATTCTGGCAATTTGAGAACATGTCATCCATTCGAAGGTTCTTGGGATTTCCTAAATTTGTGGGGCACCCACTACATTAGGATCGCATTGGTATGAAAGCCTTGAGATAGTCCCTCAACCCGGGATCACATGCATAAACATACGTCCCACGAATACCGCGCGTCATAAGCACCGCATAAATCTGTGTAATATATCGCAGCAAGTCATCATCCGTGTACTTTCTACCTAGAACTGGATTGTTCTCTTTCCCTTTCTTGTCAAAGTACGATTTGCGGTCAATGAAAAGCCGCCTTCGCCCAGGGTCGAACCGCAGATCCAGACCGATTATAACACCAACATAATTAAGATCGTAGCCTTGGACAGTATGTATGGATCCTACCTCCTCTAGTGCTTTGCTAGAAGCAATCCAGTCCGCAATGACGCTATTCCAACGGAGCTTTGTCTCGCCAATCTCAATGTCGAACTCGTTCTTATCCTTTTTACTATTCCACGGCCAAGCAAAGCCGGCAACCATCCTCGAAAGGCCCACTTCAGCATTGCGTTGGAAAATCTGGTCTCGCATGTGTGCGACGCTGTCGAAAGAACGAAAATCGTACTCTCCAAAATCCTGTCTGACTCGTGGGTACGAGAGAGGGTGAGGATCTAGAATCCAACGAACGTAAGAAACGAAATCGGATCCGGCTTTGACTCGCATCTGAGTTCGAAGTTGGAAATGCCGTCCAGATGCGCGAGTGTCGGTGACCAGATCCGACAGCATCTCCGTGGGCAGATCAGCCGGCCGGACACTCTGTGCTGTGTCTAAGAGGAATATTTGATGTCGGCTCTTTGCACGTATCCAATCAAGTTGAGTCTTACTTTTATCATCGCTGCCAAAAAGCGCCGTCGTGATAGTTGCAAACTTAGTATTAAGCTTTGCCCCTGATTGATTGGCACGTTGGTTGAGCCGGTGGGTTTCATCAACCAACAGCAAGTCGAAGACCCCCTCTGCTTCTCCGACTTTGAAGGGATCCATTACCATTGAGCGCTGAAGTCCGGGCGTTTTCTTGAAAACAATCTCAATGGACTTGCGTAACGATTGCTGCGGCACGACTAAGCCAATTCGGAGATCGCGAAGTAGGTGTTGGTTTCGAGTAGTAAAGAAATTAGAAAACCGCAAGTCGCTATCCAGATCTTCTAGGGAAATAAATGTCTTGACATCGATGAGTAATTTGATTAAGTATATGGCCATGACCGTCTTTCCTGTGCCCGGATCGCCTTGGATGACAATTGTGCTATTGCTGCCTCTCTCGATATCAAGAAGGAGCCCGTTCACGATTTCTTCTACCGAGTTGGCTTGATCTTCCGTCAGCGCCTTGAATGGCGACAACTTATAAAGGTCACTGTTCTCGATTTCGGGGATACTTCTTGTAAATACACCTTCCGCCTTAAGTTGTTCAAAGATGTTTCGAAACCCCTCGCGGTACATCTCACGTTGATAGTACTGCGTATCCGTGATGCCGTTATTTCGGTTGAGGACCCGGTTAGACCCGTCTCCAGCCAACATCTTGATAAGGTAGGATTCCAAGTCTAGGCAAACTGACTTATTGAACCTTTCGTCGATGATGATATGAACGTTCTTCAGGTGCTGTTTCGCAGGCGTTTTGAGATGCTGATGCATTCGACTGGCGGCGTTGAGCGTTTCCCCGACGTAGATGTCCCTCGGCGTGTTTGAACGGGGTTGTGCGTCGCCATTGCCATCGTCTAATACATACACGACCGGCCAATTGCCATGTTTCCCATCCTGTGACTTCCACGTCGTGACCGCATTTTGAGAGAATTCAAGCTGAGCCACCTTCATCATATTTCTTGCTGCTTCCTCGAGCTTTGTCCACTGGATACTTCTTTCGGGTGACTTCAAGCTTTTCCAACACAATCTGGTCAGGATCAGATCCGATGCGATCGGCGAGAAGGAGACAGTAAGTCAGTACGTCGGCAAGCTCTTCCCTTACGCGCTTCGGGTCTGCTTCTGCGCCCCACTGAAAGCACTCGAGAAGTTCACCAGCTTCGATCGCAACACTCTTGGCTAGGTTCTCTGGTGTGTGGAATTGTGCCCAGTCGCGTTCAGCGACGAATGCCGCGAGGGTTTCTTGAACAGCCTTGCTAACCATTGAATTTCGAAATGAAGAAGGGGAGAGAGGAAGAAGAAAGACTACGCAGTCTCTAAAGCACGTCAGATAACCTTTGCGAGATGATATGTAGTTTAGGGAATTTGGCTTTGGAAACAGAGAACACAAGGCGAAGAGAAGAAAAGTGTCAGTGCGGGAAGGAGGCATTTTAAGCTACGTGGAGACCTTGCATGCAAGTGTCATCGGCTCAGCTCAATCCTATTCGTCAAGACCAGCCACAGCGCCAAACAGGACCCTTTACAGCCTAACTCGACGCCAACCCCTGCAAATGGCGCAGGGCACAGGCGACGGGACGGGACGTCTGCAGGGGGATGCGCTGCTAACTGAATCAGCTGGGTGCGAGAATATACAGTATGAACAGATTTCAGAGTTCGGCTACTAGATATTTTGAGCTGACGCCTGCATGAGGGGACGGAACTCGGATTTATACAACAAGTTTTCCTGTGGCACCTGCCCCATATAGCCTGAGATCCAGAAAACTTAAACTTTCAGATTTGAGAATGCCCTCTTGGCGACACTCAATTTAAATATATACTATGTGTGAGGGGGGTTCGATTAGGTTGCCGCCCCCAGATTACTTGGTATTGCCAAGACAACTTCAAACCCAAACCCCCGAAACAAACTAAATATCAATTGACCACGAGTCACTGCTTTAATAAATCTTTCAACATCTTCTTGGGGCCAAACCCGTTTGAGTTGCCATAGCGTTCATAACAGTACCCCCGATGACATCCTCATCTTCATATTGAAATTAATTTGATGTCTTTCTATTTGAAAGTCTGCACTTATGTTAGCCTCACTGCACGGTCTTTAGCCCTACATTCATAACTTACGATTTTCACCGTCTGCAAAGTCGAACTCTCAAAAATAGAATAATCGAAAATTACCGTCTTGCCACTGGTATCAAAATGAGTTTGCGGTACTGGAGCATACAAGACGCCATTCCCCTGATAGAAGACGCTTGTTGCACTCCAGGGGCCTTGAGGGGCAGGTGCAGTTTGAGCCAAGATTTCTAGATGATAAGTGGTTACTTGCCGGTCCTTGTAAAGATAGCAGCCTCAGACTTACGACCGGAGAAGCCTTTTCCAGGAGTCAGATAGATATACTGGTTATAGTAGTTGCTATAAAAGAGTGCTCCTTGGGATCCGGTGTTTTGGATTACTGATGCGGGGGCGTATCCGTTGTAATCGGGGTATGTGAGGCGAGTGGAAGTGAAGGCGTTTCCGTTCCAGTACTGGTAGCTTGATACACTACTGACGTTCGCCTGTGGGTTTTTGTCTGGTCAGCTATATCGAATTTTCATCGAGAATCCGGATACACTAGTGGATATCTAGGATTTACGTACGGGTGCTACACGAGCCAGGAACAAATCAGCGTCTTTAGATCCCACGGTGTTGGCTCCCAGAGAGCCCAACAAGTAAATGTATCCGTCAGATGAGCTTTTCTATCGCATTTGTTAGGGATCGAGGCTAGCAGATATTGTATGGGAGGACTAACGACCACACCATGATCACCATATATTGGCTCAGCAATACCCCAAAAGTTCCTGATTTCTATCATCAATAACAGACTCTCCAACTTCGGGAGCATCACTTACGATTGCACATTACAGGTAGGCGATCCGGATCCGGTATATGTAATTAGAGCAATGCCAGATGATATAACGGCCCCATCGATATCGTTCGTGGTATCCTGAGAGATATTTCCATACCAAGCTACGCCAGTGGTACTGCCCAACGAAATGACATTGGTAAGATGGAGGCGATAATTGTCAACAGGGCTACTGCACAATTCCCCTGGGTAAGGAGTATAAAAATCCTGGACTTTCTGGGGGTTGGAGGTTGACAGCGCGATGGAGTTTGCTCGGAAATTGTTGCAGCTGGGGTTGTCTGGCAACGCTCCTTGCTCATTGCAATTCAGAGTATCGGCTTTTTCAGGTCAGTGATTTCTGTCCTGTCTGGCTTTGAAGGATACGGACCATAGAGTTGGAAATAAGTGTTTCCGATTTGCGCTTCGTAACCTGCATCTCGATAAGTTCCAGGATCATTGCTGCTTGTCTGGTTGCCCAGGAACTGAGCAGATGCTATCTGAATTACATTATCAGCTGCGACTGCCAAGGGAGCAGCGAAAAGAGACACGAAAGCAAGTATATACATGATCTATGAATTTGCCAAGAATTACAGCAATTATATGGATTGAAGTCGAGTACCGAAACCACGGGACTTTCTTGCATCTATAAGGCTTGAAGTACGTAATATAGCCAATTAAGGAGAAAAGGATCGCATAGCCCGAAGGATCAAATTTGCTTACTCCGAATTAGCCAATCATCGCCTTAATTTCCCCGCATTGTCCCTGCCGATCTCCACACTAAACTGGGGCTAAGCTTTTCACACTTGTCAAAGGCTGTCAAATAATGATCGCAGATGATCGGCACCCCACTCGATGGACCGGAACGCTCGAAGCTAGCTAGTTATAGTAACATGCCCTTTCAGGATGCAAGATAAAGTTTAATCAAGTCTTTCTCCGTACTCGAAGAGGAAGTCAGCTTCCTTCATTTGAACCGTTACCCAACGAAATGACCTTGGATCATGATTCAACTACCAGTCTGCTGGTAAACATAGGTCCAATGGTTATATTACCTTATATCTCGATTTAAATTGACCTCGGAAAGACACGCCTCACGCCTCACGCCTCGGCCTGTGCACGGCGTGTGCAAGGCCTGAAAACCAAACATTGCGCTTTGCACGGGAAACAACTAGTCACGGGAGGTCGTAGGTTTGCGGAGAAAACAATATGTACTAGAAAGATTGCACCCAGGTAAGCTTTGCACTAAGCGGTCATTCGAGGTTCTTGAGGAGGAGTACTCTTGCACTGCCGAACAGCCTCGTCTAGTTATGTCGCACGTTAAGATGTTTTCACTGAATATTTGAAATATAAACTTTGGACTAGGTAATAAATAGTTATGTAAACTCGTCCTTATGTAAGTCACCAATTTCAAGTTCGTTAGATTCAGGGGTTCGCTTAAGCAATTTTGTGGAAGCAACTTGGAAGCTGGCGGAAAGAGGCACCAAGTATCCAGACGCCTTGTTAATGACAAAAGCTTCGTCGTGTCAACTAGTTTTACGTAAGAAAGGGGGAATTAGGTGCCCAAGTAGGTATTCATGTGAAAGGAACAAGGCAAGCAAACTGTAATACCTGCGATGATGAATCGTAATGCCAGGTGGCATTCCCCGACAAGTGTCGTGCATTATCAAATTATAAAAAGAGGTCATACATCAGCAATAGCGGCGCTGAAATTTTTATTAAACTTTTGAAAATGGAAGTGATAGTAAATTAGATGATGCGTCATGATGATAAGTTTCCTCCCTTCGTCTTCGGTCTATTGCTCGTAATCTTAGCATTGTCTTTGTTTGTAAAGGGTTTGCGTTGGAGAATAACCACTGTCTGACTCGTGTCATCTAGCTTGCTTTCTTTGGTTTTCCATGGAAAACCATTGGGAGATATCTGCCCCCTCTTTCAAAACAGCAGTCACCTTTAGTTATAGAGGTGACAATACAGCGATGGAATCAAAGATGACTGTGTCTGCAACCTTCGTGCTGGTGAAAACAACCGAGAACCTCAAACCTGCTTCATATAAAACTTACCTTTTCTCCTGGCCCTCGTAATTCAAAACTTCCTTGCAATCCTCTGAGACACTTTCCGTGCTTCTAATCAGCCTTGAATCTTACGCTCTGAATATGGGACCAACAGATATTTTCAAATTCACCAAAGAGAACAAAGTTGAACCCCCTCCCAGAAAGAAAGCCCCCCAATAATATCGCCCCCCTACCCGTCGAACACTGAACGGGGACCCAATATCACGTCCCCAACGCGACCAAACTACCACGCCGTCCAAGATATTCTCAGAAATCCAATCTCTCCATATACCGAGAACAGATCCTCAAGCCCACAAGCGTCCAAATAAAGGTCTCCCGGCCTATGCCAAAATGATGAGTGGCTGCTTTCAAATACTAGCCAGGCGACTGTTCCCCGTCAAAGTACTGAGTGGCCGCTTTCCAATAATGGCCAGGCGACTATTCCCCGCCAGAAATGGGCTGCTCGAGAATCAGAAAGAAGACCTAATCGTTCAACAACCTTCACGTCCCCTCAAGGTCGGCAGGTACCTAATTTCTCAAGACCAATCCCGCAGCCCGATCGCTCACAAGCCAAATCATATGAAAATACAACTGAGAATGAAAACAACGACAATTCGACGAGGGAGAATAAGCAATGACGCTGAAAGAGGAGGCTAGGGGAAGCCACGGAGAATTGGGCATTGTATGATTACTTTTGTTAGGACCTTTAATAAGAATCTCACTTGAAAGCCACTAATTGAAACTCTACCGAAATTTGAAAATGATGAGTACTGGACTAAAAGGTATTGAGGCGTTGTTTCTTGGGGAATGAAGTCTCTATGGGGCGTTAGATGAGTTGAACTTCATCATTTAATAGCCTTTACGCTTAATTTGCAAATAAGTTAAATGTCTCCGCTGTGGAATGTTGCATGCAGATGCTCAAGTACCTGGAGCTGCACCGTAGAGGTGTCTGTGAGAGTAGCCATTCCCTCCAAAAACTGGCAAGAGGTGCGATTGCTTCTAATTTTTGTAATGTAAACTAAAACTGAAGCTCTTTAATGGGCTGAATGTTCAGATAGAGAGTGTGGCTGCGTATTTCGATTTGTTCGTGGTGAGCGGCTTTTTGGTGTAACCACACCATCGTTGCTCTTGGCACGACAATTTGCTTTGGTCTAGATTTATTTAGCTAAGAATTGGGTACGTTTTAGTTGTGTTTAATGGTTTAGGGCACAGCTGACAAGTAGAAGACCATGTACTTTTCCGGTTTCTTCAGCGCCGTCTCAAATGGCATTCTATCTCTAAATAACCGTAGGCTTATAATGACTATTGCTGTCGGGTCAGCAGAGATAAAGATCCCATCATGGATTACCTCAATAATTCTGGGGTCGCTACCTACAAGAGCCTTCCCCATCGACTGTCTCGCCAGTCTCTGGAAATTCAACACACCCATACTCGGAATGCCATGGACACAGCTGACGCAAGGCGGTGCAGCGAGCACATGCTGCCCCTATGGAAACGTCTATACTGAGCTCTGGTCATGAATTACGAGCTACTACTCCCCGGTTGCTCTCAATATCGCTCCTGTCAAGTGCCCATGCCACCTTCTGCACTGATCACTGTTCTAGATGGGACGACTGCCTTCTGCTGCCCAACAAGTAAGTTAGGTCAAGTTCACTTCGTCCAAAATCAAGATAAGTCAAAGGTTCAACTACTCATGGGTTTTGACTGCAAGACTACAGTCGCTAGCTGGAACTTGGGATCTGTTGACTCAACTAGACCGGTAGTCACCATCAATGACTCTAGAGCAACCCTCGTTGACTACTTCCTGCAAACTTTGTGAGTGTTGATGAGAGCAAATCGCAAGCCCCCTCTATATACTTCCCAATATGAACCCCTCAACCATTTACAATCCAAAGTTTCCTAGGCTTATTATTCGCAGACAGAATTCAATCCAGCCAAATCAGCACCAACTCCTATCCTCTCAAAATGACAGCACCAAGTTCTTCTCAGCGTGACCAATATCCCCCGAGAACATCCTCTCTACCAAAAGTATCTTCTCATACACAAAATGCCCTCAACTCAACTCCCCCTGCAAATTCAACTTCCTCCGCCGCCCAATCTCAAACCGCTCAACCCCAACTTTCACATCCTCAGTCAACTCATCCTACTACGGTCCAAGTAAAGTCCCAAATCAATCCCAATGAAGCCATGCCACGGCTCCCATGGGATCTGGACAGGCCTAAACAAGAAGACTCATCAAGCAATCCACTTGAAAAGCTTGCCAGCGAAGTAGCAAACAGCAAACAAAAATCTGAGCGAAAACCACTCAAGAGTAAACTCTCGACGTTTTTCAAACCTTCAAGTTCACAGTCTCAATAAATTGTCCCGCATAGAGCAACGTTTTTTGGATTTTGAGGGAAGTCTGCAAAGACGAACTAGTTGACAACTGGATATTCTAGGTGTGTACAGGAAGGGGGCAGTGTTTGAGATGAGCGTCGGAGCATTTGCATCATCAAGGGGCTGATAGTGGTGAAAGCTGGAACTTGTGGACATTGATGATGGACTGATGAAAGAATCTTTATATTGTGAATGGATTGACTTATCCAATCAACTGTGGAGAAGGGGTTATTTTCGAGGTTTCTAAGCAACTGGCTCACCAGATGTAAGAACAAGAATCCTTAATTAGAATGCATTGAATTTGGTTGTCTGTTGGGGAAACAAGGAACTCCTTGGTGTGAGGTGATATGAGCGATATAGATTCGCTCCTTTTTGAGAGCTAAAGTCAAACGACACATCTCGTAATTCACGTCGGATGCGTTAACTTATAACCGGCGCTCTACTCAGGTGCTACTCAGATTACCCCGTCATCTCTTCCAATAGATCGACCAAGTATAGCCTATGTGGGATCCCGGCCCCCAATTATACTTCATCTTCATCAGATTCTATATCCCCCCAATTATCCTCATCTTCTTCATCAAGATTCGCATTCTCTGTACTCATTCCATCCTTCTTATTCCTTTTTTCGAGGGTCTCGTCTCTTGGTAGGTTTAAGTAAGTGATGTCTAGTAGAGCATCATAGGTGTCAAAGCTAGGTAGTCTGGTTTCATTTTCGTTCGTGCTTTCAACGCGAGTTCTCTTCGAACTCGAAGCATCCGTATATCTCGGCTCCCTATCATCTGGAATAAAAGCACCACCTGCTGGTCTTATCTCTCGTCCTCGTTGCTGATGATCTTTGTGATTTCTTTTCGCACTTGATTCATACACTTCTTCTGTAGCCCTTTCGACCGCCGAGAAAGGTGGCGCAAATAGATTGAAATTTGTTGATCCAAATATTGGTAAAACAGTAGATCCTTGAGTGCTGCTTGGTCCTGGCCAGATTTTACTAGTCAATGGCGGGGTTACAGCCGGTTCTTTGGGGGGAAAGGAAGTTGTTTTCGCAGGGGGTGGTAGCTTCACCTTAATTTTTCTCGCAGCAAGCACGTTTTTCAACTTAGTTGTGTCGAAGATCTCGGGAGAGGCGAAGCCCGGGTTCAACTCGTTCTCTTCAGAATCCTGATCTGATTTGATTGCGAGTCCCTTCAACTGTGGAACAAGAAAGGAACTCATATCAACTTCAGTTTCATCTTGTTTGGCCAAGACATTCCGGATAGCGTGCGCTGGCTTTCCAAAGCCAAAGAGATTTCCCGGCTGTCCAGAATCAGAAGGGTCTTTGGAGGAAGCCCCACCCTGATCGTTTCCCCCTGCAGGATCCCCACCTACTGGTCTTGTTTTAAATAGCGGCCTAGAGGTCTCGTTTGTCGTTTTCGAAAGCCTACTAGTCTTGAGAGCTACCTTGCTTTGTTTTCGTAAACTAGTATCCTTTGGCAATCTCGTTTTGAATGGAGTAATAGGAACAAAGTCCGTCGAACTCTCCTCTCCGGAACTGGACTCTCCGAAAATGAACTCTCCGAAAATGGCAGTACTCGGATCCGTTATGTGGGACTGCTCGCTAGAATCTGCTTTGTTTTGTACTCCAAAAAAGCTGTCACGTAGTAAATACGATTCGAACATGGTACCGGCAAGAGAGTTCTTTGGGATTGCTTGGTCGATAACGCTGCTGGTTACTGGCGGTGATACTCCTTGATCACGATGACGACCAGGCTCCTGTTCAAGGAATGGAGACGAGAAGCCTTTAGCGCCTGAAAAACGCCCCGTTGATTGCTTTGAAGGGGTAAACTGGGTAAACTGCGGAATATTGAAGTTGGAAGTGGCTACTAATCTTGCCGCCTCTGCGTCGAATCTTTTCAAAGGCTCCGTGGTTTCGCTGCTTAGACCTGGATGTAAAGGATCGGTCAGGAAAATTAAAAATAGGCTACTGAGCGTCTGATGACTAACCTGCGGCTTTTTTACTTTGGTTCGAAGTTACGTTAAGTGAAAAAGCGTCTTGAAAAATTGCATGCAAAGGCCTATCGTGCTTTGTTTTACTGTCTTCCCCAAATTTTGGCTTTTGAGGTGTGGTTGCAGCTTCTTCTTCTTCTCGAGTAGTAACTGACTGGACAAGATTCGAAGGACTAGATTGTCCAGGGATCTGAAGCTCTGCTCGCCATTGACCAATGAGATCCGATGTCTGTCTCCTTAAGGTGTCTTCCGCCCAGCAAGAGAGATTGTGCACGATTTGGCAAAATTGTATGGCATCCCATATCTTTTCGAGAGACCCTTCCCATATGGAAATCATCCGCTAGGACTGTCAGCTCCAAATAGCAATCAAAAAAAGGACAAGATCAAAGGGCTGTACACTTACGTGATCTCGTTTGCGCTCAGAAGCAGGATGAGAATAAGTAAGCCATACTTTACACTTTCCACCGACACAAGTAAAGCCCACAACTGGTGGGATATGCTGATTATTCCATTTTCGCTCTGGGCCCTGTGCTAAGTTCTCTAGCATGCATAAGGCTGTAGATGTTGCATTCGCTGCTTGGCAGTAGGCACGCGTAGTTTCGCTACGCCTATTTCCTTCTTCGGATTTCTTCAACTCGACAACAGCCCAAGGAAAGCATAAAAGGTCATGTCGACTCATGCTGTTTTTGTCTTTCAAATAGGCTGCGAAACCCGACGTCGGCGCTGAACATAGGCCTTTACTCTTCAGGTGTAATAGTGTCCTATCCGTAAAGTTCTGAAAAGAATCCTCTTTCTCGAAACCATAATTGCGATAACGCTTCGATTCATAGATCGTAAACCCGAAATAGAAGTCAGGCTTCGGAATCGTGGGTAACATATGAGCTTCATTCAGTCCACGAATAGAATGAGCTTCTTTCCATTGATGCACCCCGCTGGCATTACTACATCTCCGTTAGAAGGTTGATTAAGAGATCAAATGAGTGTCTGTACCAAGCAATCTTTTCGGCAAATGCTTTGCTACGACGTGGATCTCTCCTTGCCTTGAAAATTGTGGTCCTGAACAGAGATTGCCAGTCAGCTTCTGCACACCGCCCATCGTGCAGTTCCTGTGTACGAAAAGATATATCCTTTGCCGTTAAGATAAAATCGTGAAGTATCTCCTCATCTAATTTTTCTAACCTTCCGCTATTTCTGAATGCAGAAGCCGGAATCTCATCGTAATTGGGCCAGGTTCCGGGGGATGGGTTGTGTGCAATTTCTCGAATGAGAATACTGTCGAAGTCTAGCAAGCCCTCTCGTATAGTATTGATATGGCGTAGATTATGATGGTCGATAACAACCTCATTGTAGGTAATCCCGTGGCGCTCCAAAATCTCGGGAGTGAGCTTGAGCTTTGGCTTTGGATTGGGCGACGACATGCTTGAAGACAAGGACTACTTTGACTGGTATTTTTGGAAGAGCAAGGAATCGAGCAGAGAGTTTCTGCAGCGCTATGCAAGGCGCTGCCTCGGAAAAGGGGGTCCCTGAGCTACAACTCTCAGGCGGTACTAGAAAGTAGGTGGAGTAAAGTAGTGTGAGAAGTACCGTAGGTAGTTGATTCTAGCCGAGTGTTGACAGATGTTCAACTAGAAAAGTGCTGCCTGAGGCTCCAACTAGGCAACTCGAATCCCGCACTATTTGTTGGTTACAGGGTTTGATAGAGGATGTCGATTGGTCCGACAAGAAGCTGGCATCCTTCCCCGGGGCCGGGTTGCATTACAGGGGCACACGCCTAGAAGGGATAGCTGACGCGAGTAGGGTAGTATTCCGGAGTTTGAAATGGTGCCTTCAGCGCAGTTTTACCAGATCCATGGTGTAGTGGTCGCCGACGTGCCTGTATTGTCGCCGATGTGCCTGTATTATATCGTGCCATCTCTCCATCCAAGTGATCTTCAAACCTCTTCTCGTGTTGCACAATTATTCAATCATCTTACACTCCAAGAGCAATCAAATTAAACAAAACTCGTCCGCCTCACCCTCACTCCACCCAACCTCCTCCCCTCTCATAACACCCTCCAAATAACACTGCCCAACAAGCTGATACCTATCTCCACCAACCCTCCGCAAAACAAGCGGTACCCTCGATCCATGTATAATCCCAATCAAATCACCCACTCTCACAGATCGGTGCGCAAGTCCAAGCCTCCACCGACTCTTCGACACAATCATAGCACGATCCCACGCTATACGCGCATGATCACGAAGAGTAGTATCAAGACGTCTCTGCCTCTGAGAGCGCGCCGCAAAGCCTGGAGAAGTAGGATCGAGCGATTTATAGATATCAAGAAGCCTTGTTTTTTGCTCTTTGGAAAGTCCGTCCCGACATGCTAAACGTTCTTTTTCATCGAATGCAAAGGAACCGTCGGCTAGAGCCGTGGCTAGGATATCTTCTGGTGTGGGAAGTGATTGATTTTCAGGCCAGATGGCCGCTAATGATTGTTGGAGAGAGGAAATGTGGAGGTAGGTGTGGACGTCCCATTCTTGTCTGCTTGATGCTGGTGGAGGGATGTTTTCTGTGAATGGGAGTCGGAAGGAAATCTCGTCGATTATTTTCCCGCGGGCGTGAAGCTCAGAGACTGGGGAATTGGTAGGCGGTTTGGGTTGATGCGTGTATTGAGCAGAAGCTTGGAAGTATGTTGGGCTCTCTGGGAAACTGAGTGCTTCTGCTTGGAGCCGTTGAGCGAAGTTTGGTACCCAAGATGGGAGGTTGGACCAGTGGCTATCGTCATCTGGAATGCGATGTAGGATGCTAAATATATCAAGACTGCCTGTTCCGTGGATGGTAGCTGAGGTAGTTATTACGGGAAGTTCATCTAATGGTATGCTATAGTCGAGCTCGAGGTGGATCCTAGGGTCTTTTTGAAGTCCTAGAAAGGCGAGTATCTTGTCATTCGGCACAGATGTTGCACCACAGGGCGTAAGGACTGAAAGAGAGTTGAAAAAAGACCGCTTTGTGGTTTCTGCTGGGGAGTGCTGCTGCTTTCGTAGTGTTGAGATCTCATTTAGCAATAAATATCCAGGTAACTGGCGAATACTGTGCGTTTCTTCCTCCTTCTTTCGACGATCTTCTATATTTCTGACTTTTCGTATTATCGACCAGAGACAACGTATATCGAAGACTTGTGGGCCAATGACAAAAGTGGCTGATTTGGATAGGACCGCCTCTTGCACAATCCACGCCCTGCTAAACCAGGGCCGGCGGAGTAGCTCTCGTACAGACCGCTGGCGCAAGCGATTCGCGGGGTCATCATTATCTCCGAGCAAATGATGGATCCCGTTTGAGAATTTATCGAAGGACTCGTCTTTCGAAATTGAAGATACCGCATATTCGAAAGTTGTTGAAAGGTGAAGCGAACTGCTGTCTTGATCCCCGAGCCAGATTAAAGTACGCTGCGATCTGGCGTAGATCTCGCCCATGATGCGAACCTGCTGATTCCGTTCAGAGATACTCTGTTGATTGATGCAAATCTGGTCTATCCAAAGATGCTTCGTTTGACATTTCTTGGTCAGGTGTTCTAATGCCCTTGCAAGATTGGATGTGATCTCCAAGTACGTATTTTCAGGTTGAAGTGGCAATCGTTCCGGAGACACCGTTTCTCCCCAAACGTACGAAATAGCCTCGTACGGCGGTGCGCAGTCTAGTGATGTCTCGACGATCTGAAATTCGCAACCACTTTGATCATTGGGCCGGAGGATCTTGAGCAGTCTGATGTTACGGCCGCCTTTTAAGTGTCTGTGGCGATATACCACAGACATTGGCAAAGATGATGCCATTTTGGCAATGCAATGATTTAACGGCCTAGCCAAAGCAAAGTAGAGCCGATGTTGACACAAAGAGAACATCAAGAAATCTTTTTGGGACGTGGACTAGGCTTTGTGCCACTCGTAGATGGCAAGAAAATCGATTTGACGGGCGTGCAAGTACTTGATGTCTGCTGCAGCCACAATTATGATTCTGACATGACTTATCGCAAGGTTCAGAACATGGGGAAGGCCGACTAATCACCTAGACTGAGATAGGAGATTTCTGACGGGGGCGTTTTTGGGCGTCTAAGATTCTAGCGTTATGTGTCAGATCTTCAGCCGCATTCGTCTGCTTCAGCCCTCAGTCTATCTAAGAGAGGATGTATGACGAAGGACCAAGAGATAACTTCGTGTGAGCGTAGCTGGCAAAATTAAGATTCAAGAAATAAATGAAAAGAAAATGATTAGGGATGAAGAACGAAACTTCTGAATAGCTTCAAAAGCACAGACCACTACGCTACTAGACTACTTGAAAAACGTGACCCAAGAAAATATACATATTTAAGAGCAAGAATAAGTAATTTGAAAAACTTCAATAAAATTGAAGACAAATAACTCTCTTTAAGCTACCAGAAACACGAGTCAGTCCAGTCTCGTGACCACCAACCCAAAACACTCTAACCCGAAACACGCGTCATCACCCTGTCACCTGGACCCCAACCTCAAGCTCCCCGATAACAACAACTCTCCCTCCTCACTTCTCACATCTCACAACTACACAATACACAACCCAAACCACGCAATATCCTCCACTTTCACCATGATGTTCCTCAAATCCACTCTCCTCCCCCTCACCGCCCTCCTATCCCTCACCACAGCCATGACCCTCTCTCCCCCCGGTCCGTCCCCTCCTTTCCCCTCCCCTCCCGGCACACACTAACAATCCCCCCTCCAGTGCATCAAGAAATCTCCATCTTGATCCCTATCCCGGCCGAGATCAAAGGTATATACACCATAATATATCAACTCTTATACTGATCCAAGCAGCAGCATCATCGTTTGGTCACGGTCATACCCGGAATGCGTGCGACAAAGAAGACCTAGCCGACTGCAAGGAATTCTGCGGGTTGTCCAAGCAAGAACCTACTTGTACTGCGGATGGGAATAAGGTTACTTGTTCTTGTAAGGGCGGGAAGAGTGATGATAGTAAATGCGAGGAGAGGTGTTTGTTTTGTAAGTCACGTGCCATTTTCCTGCGCTTGTTGAGGGAGGATTTTGGGGGAGATGAGGAATGGAGGGCTAATCTGATGCGGAATAGGTACCGGTGATAAGGGTGCGCTTGAGGAGGCTAGGGCTGTTTTTGAGAGTGTTAAGGGGAGGATTGAGGAGTTGTGAGGGGAGGGTGCTGAGAGAGGTGGGGAAGTTGGGTGATGTTGTAGGATCTTGACGTTCTTTATCTGCTGTTGTATGAGAGGATTATCCTTTAGAGATTGAATTCACAGGCTTTCTTAGCATATTCTCCTGGTGCTGCGCTTCACGGTCAAATCCTCGAATCCGGTTCGTAATTTTATACTCATGCGCCAATAAAAATCATTCCTCTTCCAATTTCAATCCAGCTATTCCTCTACTCAGAAACCCAAATCTACTTCGTGGTTATTTTCATTGACATGTCTTTTCCCCCAGGGTAATTATGATGTTTTCTTTCGCATTCCCTGGCCTTCATTCAAAGACGAAAACTAGTTTCACGGCCTCGACCGCCCGGTTCGATTCAAATCTTATTTATTTATTTACCAACCATAAACGTTATCTGCACCTACATAATATGCACATTCTTCTACTTCCCCCCTATCAGAATTCCTTCTCCTATGCTATCTTACCCCCATCCTCCAACTACACAAATAACATCCCCCAACCCACACCCAACCCACAATAGCACACACTATCTTCCCAACCACAAACAACAAACCCCTCCATCCTCTGGCAATCATCCTCCCATTCTCCCATCCGCTATTATCCATATCTCAACAATCACTATAACTACGCAGAAAATGACTCAGGGGAAGGAGATAGGGATGGGAATGAGCGTAGAGTGAGAGATGGGGGACGCGCACGGAGAAGGGGTGATGGAGGGGAAGGAGGGAGTGATGTTTTGGCGGGGGGTATGGTGATGGTGATGGGGGTTGGGGTAGTGGCTGTGTATAACACCGCGTGTTGAGGTGAGGGGATTGTAGGGAGGAGAAGTAGGCATGAGGATGGAAAGAGTACGGTTGATGGGAAAGCTTGGCTTGAGGAGCTGTTGCTGAGTTGAGTAAGGCAAGTAAGAAATCTTCAGGAGACATTTAATGGTTCCATAAGTATAAATACCCCATTTTCATATATATCTTTCTTTCCTCTCTACCTTTACTCCTATCCTCTATCAACATATATACACCCCACCCAAAATCACGGATTATAACTATTCATAAACCCCCAAAAACTATCACTCCCAAAATCCCCCTCAAACTGCCAATTCTGCCCCGCACTCCCCGCCATCCCCGCTCCCCCAGCAATCCCAATCCCATTTACATCCCACCTGCCCATCTCATACGCCCCCCCTGCATTCCCTCCTCCTATACCCGAAAGCGACGGATCAAGTGTCGAAGTATCAACATCCACCTCATCGCCCGTCCAAGCCCCCAAATCGTTATATACGAGATCATGCATTGGTTGCAGCGGCGGCATGGAGCTGAAATCGAAGGACGTGGGGAAGGGATCCCACGATGGAGGGGCGCTGGTTGTTGCGGGTGGAGAGGTGAGGTTCGAGATCGTGGGGAGTGTGTAGGTACTCCCGGATCCTGGATTTGAATTTGAATTTGTATTTGTATAGGAGGAAGAGGAAGCTGATGAGATACTTGGGTGGGTGGAGGGCGTGGGGAGCATATTTGGCGTCCCTGCTCCTCCGCCGATGATTTCGGGTGTGGAGCTGGTAGAGGGACCTGGGCCGGGTGTGGGCGGTTGTTGATTCAATGCCTTCTTGAGGCGGAGATGGATTGCTTTTACTACTCCTAACGCTGCTTTTGCCATTGCGTTCCGGGAGGACATCATTTGGAAACGTTCTTTGCCCCATTCAAATTGCTGTAACGCATCGTCTAAATCGGAACGATTTTCATAGGGGTGTAGAATATACACTGCTGCGATCAAAATGATGGCGTCGAATGTATTTAGTACTAGGGCGAACATCTTGTAGTGTAGCGTTGTGAGGAGATTGAAGAGTGTGCGTTGGGCGCGGAGCACGTCAAGACCGGCTTTTAAAGCGGAGGTGCGCGAGGCGGCGTTGGTGAAGATGTAGGGGCGGTGCAGGGCCATTATTGTGAAAGCGGCGTTGTTTTGGAAGACGGGACGAGCCCGGGGGAGCCAGTAGCATTCGGGGAGGGAGTCGAATGTTAAGTCTGGGTTTTGGGAGCGGAAAAATGGGGGGCAGTGGAAGGTGATTTGGTTTATTAGTTTGTGCATTTTCTCGACTTTGGCAAAGTTGTTTTGGTGGGGATCTTCTTTTTCGAGATTGAATATGTCCCAGAGAGGCGCGGAGACTTCTGTGTTCCAGAGTAGCATTGTCAATGGGGTGGGCACGTCGGATTCGGTTCGTGGTGCTGGGGCTGCTTCGCGGCGGTTCAAAGGAATAGGCGCGTCGATCGGAAAGGGTGGTTTGCCGTCCCTGGGGTCGATGGTTGTTGGACGACCGAGGACAATAGCCATATGGATGTCCCAAAGTGAGAGGATGAGCCACATTCGGCGGCGGAGCTGCTCGATCCAGAGATTCTCGAGGACATCTTCTGGTTTCGATTCTGGACGCCGGGAGTGGAGCATGGAATCTTTGTGCAGGCCGATTTCTTGGGCATCTCGAATAGTTTGGGATAGAGAATGCCAACTCTCTGTTACCATTCCGACATTCTTCAAGTACGCCGTTCGAAGAAACCCAGCTTGTACTGTGATTAATGTTGTATGACGTTTCCCGAGGAGTGAAAGGATAGACACGCTTGACTCGCTGTAGTCGTTCGCAAGATCATCAAATGTCATTCCTGCAGCGTATTTCAAGGAGTCCAGAGTAGGATCATATTCTAGAGGTTGAAATTGTAACGCCAAGGCTAGACATTGGAATAGTAAAGCGGGGAAGAATTGCATGTCTCCAGATAATTCCAAAGGCCCCTTGTTCAACGTTGAGAACGACAGACCATGCCAATTCGCCAGGTGATCTCTGAATAAGCCCTCATCCAACGAATAATATTGATAATTGACTTCCCGAAAGAAGGTAGGGAGCAGCTTCTCGATGTATTCCTTCGAAGGCAATTGCCGTATCAGACTCTTGTATTTCTCACGCAAGCCACTCTGGTCTGGGATTTCCGCCTGCAGCTTTGGCGTTTGCCCCGATGTTTCCGCATCATGGGTCTGTATCTTCTTGAATATTCCGAGGGTGGTATTGTTATTCCCATTCGATTTGTTGTACCCAAACGCCGTAACTTGTGATAGGGAGTCCGCTTCGTTTGGCTTGATAACGCTGAACGCCCCTCCATTGACAGACGCCGTAGTCGCATTATCCTCCAGCAGTTGCTGTTTCCTCGCGGATTCGTTCTCGTAGTGGCAGAGACCCTGCTTGTTGCGGGCAATGCAGTTGGAGCACGGGGATTCGCGATCGCACTGGGAATTGTAAGCAACTTGCACCCCTCGAGAGGGGTAAATGCACCTTTTGCTTGCGCCGGTGACACTCGGTGCAGGAGATCACAATCCTCTTCCGCTTCCGCGGGGGTTTCGGGGGGCTTGTAGGACGCGGTGGTTCATCTGCCTTGAGATCCATGGCTGACGGAGGCTCAATGGGTTGTTGTCGTGGTTGAGGTGGGGAATCGGAGGATCGAAGATGTCAGATTTTGGCGGACAATTGAAGACAAGCAACGCCCAGGATCCAATCACCTGATCCTCGCACTCAAAGCCTTGCGTGCACATATAATTGTTGAAGTTGTCGTAGCCTCGTTGATTTTGTAAGCCGATTTCAGTCAACACCGATACGGATACGTCGTCGTCGTGCGATGGATTAGTTCTAATGCGATTGCGATGTTACAATCGGACTTCCGGAATTAAGCGGAGCGCCTTCGTTGACCGACTTTAGCCAGTGATGCTTTTGGATCAAGGTATCGACAGCCTCGTAGCTAATGGATTTAAGTGAGCTGCGTAGAACAGCTCTAGAAAACCTCAAGAACTATCCTAAAAGTGTATACTCTGGATCAAAGGGGGGCCGAAGCGAAGCCGACTCGGCGTGGACGCAAGCTTGGTGCTAGAACGAGAAGTATCGGGGTCCACCAGGTCCAGGAACGATGGCGGGTGAAGCCGGTGTCTGAAGAAGCCTCAACAACGTGGCTTGCCGAAGTCTATTTCTAGCAATAACATGAATCATAAATAATAAATAATGTGCTGCGTACCCGTAACAATACATACATTTGCAAATTGCACATCAAATCTTGGGTCCATAATACAGATCGGAGTTATGCCGTCGAGCAGATATTTCTCCACGATTCAAGTTTCTGCTGGTCTGGAAGTAGGTTGGCTGAACGCCACCAAGAAAATCAGGGGAGAAAAGGCTTGATGACTTTGCAACTTCATACGCACGACCAGTTTCCTTTCCAACACCCCTCCATATCGGATCCATATCGGATCCATATCGGATGTAAATTTTTCGCCGTGTCTTCTTATATCACTATCGGATGTTTTTGACGTTTCCTCCTCGGTGCAGCCGTTGAAGATTAATTTTCTCTCATCTGCTATTTTCCAAGGTTGCGAGTCGCGTTTCCCTAGCGGCCCATTCCAAATGACGAAGGCGGCGTTTTGCGTGCAGGTTCCACAGTCCACAGCGATCCCAGACTACCCACATCCCAAGTCCTGCTGCGATTCAAGTCGTTCGTTGCGTGGTTTGGATACTCTAACACCAATAATTGACACGTCCAAGCCATCCCCAAGCCAGATCCACGCCATACTCTTTTCGAATATCTCCTTCAGCCGCATCTCTCTCTCTCCTCCTTAGTGATATGCCGGTCATCAATGTCAGTCTCCCGCCAACCTCTGTTAATCCTGGCCAACTTTGCAAGCCCCTGGTCTAACCCGCGTCCCCACACTAGATCTCGGATTCCCTTCCCTCTCCTTGACGCCGACACTTCTGTCGGTGTCGCATAGACAACATCATCTGCGAGAGACAGCCAGAGAGGCAGGAACAAGGGGCTGATGGCGCCTATTGCCTCGACAGTTGCGCTGTCGCATGCAGAAGGAGTCTCCGATACGGCCAGGGCCCGAGAACTTTACAAGTATGTCATTTCCGTCTGATCTTACAAGCACAATATCAGAAACCATCCTTAAAGGGCAGCAAAAAAAAAAATTACATATACTGATCCGTCATAGGTACTACCAACCCTCTGCTCCTGTCAACGCCGATACCTGCTTTCCTCCCACCAAATCTTCAAATCCAGAGTCCACCGATGAAGAAACCAAAAGAAATATACCTATCCAGTCAGACATTACCTCCTCCAAGGTCTCCTCCCCCGATACCGCCTTGACTGCGTTTTGCCAACTAGTAACATGGAGAACTGGCGCGCAGAGAGCCATGATAGGGTACGAATACTGACTGGCAGTTCGAATACTTCTGCTAATACCCCGCTCACAGCCTCATCGATGCCGAAACACAATACTTCGTGGCGGAAAGCACCAAGACTGTTGATCTTGTAGACACGGCCAGACACGCACCTGGAGACGATATCTGGATGGGATGTAGCAGCGTGTCGAAAGCAGGAAAACTCTGCGAGAGGTACGTCATCCCATATAGATTTTGATATTCGAAAATGCTGAATTTTATAGAACAATTGCAGTTGCTCCTACCAAAGCTGGGGGAGACTACCCTTCCTTTGTCGTCGACGATCTTTCCAAAGATGAACGGTTCAACCAACTACCCTTCGTCACAGGCCCGCCCAATTTACGCTTTTACGCCGGAGTACCACTAATAACAAAACGAGGAATAGCAATCGGAAGCCTATTTATCGTTGACGACCGGGTTCGACATGGCTTGGAAAAGGAACATGTCCACTTCATGGGTACGATGGCCAAGACAATTATGAAGCACATGGAAATGGTTCGGGAAGTGGAGGAGCACCGACGAGGAATGAAGATGTCTCGAGGCCTTGCCTCATTCGTTGAAGGACGGGCCGAACTAGTGGAAGCAGACCTCGACGCCGAAGACGGTGAAGGAACACGCGTTGCAGGCCAATTCGAAACCGATTCGGGCATCAGCAGAACAAAATCTAGAAGTTCGCAATCCCATTCTCACCGCGGCTCTGTTACATCCACTGGCGCTTCTGGATCTACGACTAGCGCTGAACGCAAGGAGAGGGAATACTCAGCTGCTCTAGCGAAGACAGAGGAAATCATCAGAGATGCCCATGACAAGGCAGATAACCTCAGCCCACGTCCTGATCTCACCTCCGGGTCCCAAGGCACATCTTACGTTTCGTTAGGAGGCACAAGCGCTACCATTTCACCACCTGCCGATACCGATAGAACCGGCGTAAGCCCTGGAAGTGATACCTCCGAAGAATCGTCCCAAAGAGTTTTATGTTCACGCGCAGCAAATTTGATCCGAGAAACCTTCGAGGTCGATGGCGGTTGTGTATTCTATGATGCCCAAGGCACCATTAGCGAACAACGAGAAACGCCGAGGCACAATGATTCATCAAATCAAGACGATACCCAGGAAAGCACTGCTGAAGCTGAGAGCCAAGTTACCAGCGGTGACGAGTTCCATTCTGCGGCCGATGACGCGGAAGGTTCTTTGCCTACCATTCCACCTCTTCAGTCTCCACAAGACACTCCAACCCCCCCTCTTGGCGAAACGACGTTCTCTCGAACTTCCGTTGTTTCAAGAAAGCCAGTCGATGTGCTAGGCTTTTCTACACCCGGGGCTTCTTCGATACATGCAGATGAACTCCCAGGTTATGAGGTTTTCCGACCAGTTGATGAACGAGATTTGAACACGCTGCTCCGCCGTTTTCCACGAGGGAAGCTGTGGACATTCGATTCAGATGGTGGAATATCTTCATCGTCGGAGGAAGAACTGTTCAGACCCGTCCCAAGAGACCCAATGCAGCGGAAACGGGACGCACATCGACGCAAGGTCAAAAGCACAAAAGCAAAGAATGACGCCAAGTTCCTCGCCAAGCATTTTCCAGGCGTCCGACAGTTACTTTTCGTTCCACTATGGGATGCGGGTCGCGGTCGATGGCTTAGTGGATGTTTTGTTTGGTCAACAGAGCTCACACGAGTGTTGTCGAAACAGAGTGAGCTGTCTTTCTTGACGGCTTTCGGCAATTCTGTCATGGCTGAGTGGTCCAGGATAGATACCGAGATTGCGAATCAAAAGAAAGGTGACTTTATCGGCAGCATATCTCATGAGTTACGGTCTCCGCTGCATGGCATTCTTGCAAGTGCCGAATTCTTGGGTGATGAGGTTCAAAGTACATTTGAGATGAGCATGGTAGAGACAATATCTAGCTGTGGTAGAACTCTTCTTGACACAATTGTAAGTATCCCTGCTATTTGACGGGTATTCGCTAATCACTCCTTAGAATCACGTCCTAGATTTCTCCAAGATCAATAACTTCGAGAGAACATGGCAGAAGAACAAGCGGCGTGGCAATCGATCGAACTCGACAGCGATCAAATCCGATTTACCCATGATTAATCTCTCTGCTGCCATTGATATCTCTGTCGTCTGTGAGGAAGTTGTTGAAGGAGTTTTTGCCGGTCATATTTTCCAGAATGGAACGGCCGCAAACTTTGACATGGTTCGAGATGTTAGGGACAAGACGAGCCGCACGCGAAGTCCGACACAAATAGAGCCATTGCTAGGAACTAGCACTCTTCAGCAGCCAGAGGTTGCGGTTATCTTTGATGCTGATGTGCAGAACTACCAGTTCACGACGCAGCCTGGAGCGTTTCGAAGAGTTGTCATGAATCTCCTTGGCAATGCGCTCAAGTACACTTCACACGGTTACGTGCGAATCAAGCTGACTTCAGCTCCAATCGATGACTTTCAAGATCCCGAGACGGGGGAGGTTATCCCACGGGCTATGGTAACATTGACGGTCACAGACACCGGCAAGGGAATCTCGCCTGAGTTTCTCCGTTCCAAGCTCTTCACGCCTTTCGCACAAGAAAACTCCTTATCTAGTGGAACGGGTCTTGGTCTTGCAATCGTGAAGAGTATTGTTCATATATTGGAAGGGGATATTTCCATTGAGAGCGAAGTGGGGAAGGGCACACGTGAGTTAGACTGTTTCTCTTGGGGTTTTACTAAGAAATATTGCAGAGGTCAAAGTTAATATTCCGCTCTTTCGCGATTCTCCACAACACCCTGACTCTGGATCGACAAACACACCCAAGTCGATGAATTCTGGTTCTGAATCCGATGAATCAATATCTAAACTCCGTGCCCGGGTGCACGGCCAAAAGGTGTCGCTGCATGGGTTTGATACAACTTCTCCTGATCCTATTATCGACAAGATGGCAAGGTTGTTGAAAGCATCTGTAATCAACTTCGTCACACAGTGGTATGGCCTCACAGTAGTTCCGCTGGGACACAAAGCAAGCATCATCATCTCGAACGAAGCCACTTCCGCTGCTATCACACAGATGCTTCGGCCGTATGGAAAGCGACCTCCATCGGTAGTTGTCCTCTGTTCGCATACATCACGGTTTGATCGTATGTCCGAGATAAAGTCGAAGTCGAATATTGGCTACGTTGTCAAGCCCGTCGGACCTCTCAAACTGGGCAAAGCAATAGCTCAATGTCTAGAAGGCGTCCAAGTCACCACACCAGGGATCCTCGAAGGTCAACCCCCAGATAACGATCTAAGCAACGTCTTTGAAGAAATGTCTAGCAACCCAAGACGGGGCGAGGTACTAGACAATAGTCGTATGGCCTCAGACAGCGACAATGCGCGCAAGGCTCTTGAAAGCCCCACGCCGAATGCGCTCGTGGAAAAGGGCGCTGAGTTCCCTTTCCCGGTAGCCGGCGCAGACGACAAACCGTCATCGAAAAGAAAATCTATGAATCCAGTCGAGCAAAATCCACACCCACCGACATCTTTACGTATTTCCGAAACTGTCATCCGCTCAGGCCCTTCGTCTCCCTCGGCATCGAAACCTATGTCCATGCCCCTAACACTAGACATTACCCCAACACCACCCAAGCGTGCCCCATCTTTCCTCTTAGTAGACGATAACGCTATCAATCTCACCCTTCTCTCGACCTCGATATCAAAACGCGCAAACTCCGCAATCGACACAGCGATGGACGGACTTGCGGCGGTGAAGCAATTTCAAGAGAGGGAACAGGGATATGATATCGTGTTCATGGACATCAGCATGCCCTTACTCGATGGCTTCGGCGCAACCAGCGAAATCAGAAAAATCGAAGCGCATAGACGTTCCACCTCAACCCCCTCTAATCCCTCTAGCGCCATTCCCAAAGGCCTCACCAGAACAGGGACCGGAACCGACACAAGAGATGAGGATAAGACTAAGGGGAAAGGAGGTGCACTAGTCATTGCGTTGACGGGGTTAGCGAGTAGTGATGATCAAGCGAGAGCACTGGCTGTAGGCGTTGATTTGTTCCTCACGAAACCGGTTAGTTTTCGTGAGGTGAAGAAGATTTTGGATAATTGGGAGGCGAATTGGGGGAAGGAATCTCCAAGTTGACCGAATTGAGGAGCACAGCGACTCTCTATTACTACAACGACAGAAAAAAGAGAAAATGGGCACGGCGTTTTGCATGGTATGGCTTAGGCATAGCACAAGGCGTTTTTTCTTGGGATGAAAGGGAGAGGGTTGGGGATATGGCATGGGTAATGAATATTAATGAATTGAGGCGATGGATCGGAGTAATGATACCAGGTATGTTCTTGTTAGATAGATGAAATGGGTAGGGTGGGTGGGAGGTGTAGAGTAAAAGTTGAATTGCAGATAATTTATATATTTGAGAATTTGAGAGGAATGAGGTGCGAGATGTTGTGTGACGGCGAAGGGTGGGGTATGGGTACCGGTGTGGTGTGGTGTAACATCAATGGCCTCGCGGAGGCTAAAATTGCAGTGCTGAATATTAGGGGGGGCATGGAGGCCATAACGTCACTTGCATGTAGGAGGGGGGGCTTTGTCTTTTATTGGATGGATGAGGGGGAAATCGAGGGCTTCGTGGGGACTAAAATTGCAGTGCTCCTCTTATCTATATCCTTGTTTTACGCGAGGTACTTGACGCTTTTCGCAGACGCTAAAATTGCAGTGCGTTTGCGTTGTTCTCAGTTCCCAGCTGAAGAAACATTCCCCAAACGGGAGTGAGGCTTACGGTGGCGTATTTCATTGGCTTTCCTTGATTTTGTTTTGGCTGCCTGCTCACGGCTCCTTGGAAGCTAAAATTGCAGCGCAACGGCGAGTGAAAGAAGAGAAAGGGGTGGGATGTGGGTATGGGTGTAGGTGTGGGGGGTTGTGTAACATTAATGGCCTCGCGGAGGCTAAAATTGCAGTGCACACCCGCCGCCACGTTTTTTATATTGAGAATCTGCCTGGGGGCTCGCTAGTCCGCCTCACGCTTGTAGAGAGAATATTATTGGATAGGTGGTTAAGAAATCGACGGCTTCGTGGGGACTAAAATTGCAGTGCGTACATCTTGGCAGGAAGAAATTCCGGACGAGGCTGGCATAAGAAGCTATTGTAAGGTCACAACTTGTAGCAATACTCCAACCTCTTCTTAGGAGCTAAAATTGCAGTGCAATAAACCCTTGTAAATACCGTCTTGCATAGTCTTGGCTTGCATACGGGAATGGCATTTCTGCGCTGTTATTGGATACATAGAGGAAAAATCGAGGGCTTCGTAGAGACTACAATTGCAGTGCTCTGCCGACTGCTGCCTTGTGCCATACATGACCTGGCGCCCCGCTTTTTTTTTCTTTAAGCTAAAGAAAGTTCTCAGCTTGCTCCTGTGTAACGACGCCTCAGAAGCTAAAATTGCAGTGCTAGCTGTTGTGCGACGGCGAAGGGGCAGGGGGTGTGCGTTCTGGGTTTCTGGGTAGTGAGGCTGGAGTCATAGGAGGGGGGAGGACGGGGAGACGAGTTAAGTGCTCTGAAGGGGCTAATATTGCAGTGCTTCGCTAGAAGATTATCCTATAACCATACTACAATTGCTTTCTAGCTTTTTCATTGGCATTTTGATTTTCAGGAGGCTGCCGTGTAATCACACTCCAACTACTCCTCAGAAGCTAAAATTGCAGTGCAAAAGAGTCTAATTCCCTGATTTCCCGATTCGCTCTCTTGTGAGATACCACTGGCTTCGTCGAGACTAAAATTGCAGTGCAAAACGACTCCCACGTTTTTTATATTGAGAATCTGCCTAGGGATTCGGTAGTCCGCCTCATTTCTGTAGATGGAGTGTTATTGGATAGGTGGGTGGGAAATCGAGGGCTTCGTGGGGACTAAAATTGCAGTGCAATGCGTGTGTGTGTTGTATAACCACATCCCAACTACCTTTCAGAAGCTAAAATTGCAGTGCTGCCAGTGGTATGTATATCTATTGGCACTCGGGTGTTCAGAATCTGAATCTCTTGGGACTCGTTAGTCCGCCTCATTTCTATAGAAATAGTATTATTGGATGGAGTAGAAGGAGAGTTGAGGGCTTTAGGGGGACTAAAATTGCAGTGCTCTCGGAGGTGGCTATGCAAGGACGCCATTTTGGGAAAGTCCTTCCTGCATTTACTGGAGAGGGAGGCTAGAATTGCGGTGGTGTGTGGGTGGGTATTTGGTGTTGTGGAGGGTGAGGGGAAATTGTTACTCGAGTTAACTGCTCTGACGGGGCTAAAATTGCAGTGCAGACATCAGTCTCAAGCTCATGTCTTCTTGGGAGCTAGAACTGCAATGCCAGCTTCAGTGCGCTTTCGAGAAACTTAATGTTGCGTGACCACACTCCGACTACTCTTCAGAAGCTAAAATTGCAGTGCTGGTGTTGCATTAACTCCACAATTTTGGCTTCTGAGGAATGGTTGGAGTATGGTTACACAACAGCCTTCGACTTTCATCTATTGGCTGCATATTCTCGAACTGTCAATTTTACCGCGCGATGGGTATGCATTGCAATTTTAGTCCCTACAACAACTCCTAGTGAGGCTTGCAATGGCGTATCTTTGTTGGTGTTGATCTGCCAGAAATCTGTTTGTGACTCTTTAGTTCGCCTCACTTTAACTTCGCACGTAGAAAGAGGGGAAGGCGGGGTTGTTACTGGATAGATAGGTAGGATATCGAGGGCTCATGGGGACTAAAATTGCAGTGCTTCCAACTCGGTGATCAGAGTGTGCCTCGCTATTCGAGAAGAAGCTGCCAGTCCTTTTGGGAGCTAAAAGTGTAGTGCTCGCCGCGCCCAAGTGTATTCTTTTCTTCTTTCGCCTGTTTGACCCAATTTGTAGTATAATTGAGTCCGGTGGAAATCGCTAGTTCGCCTCATTTTTTCATTTGCAAATAGAAAAGGGAGAAGGCTTGTGGGTCATTAGATAGAAATGGAGGATATGGAAAGCTTGTTGGGACTAAAATTGCAGTGTTTGTGTTTGAGTAAAGCAGCAAGTCATGCGGACCTCATTCATGCAGCCTCAGTTCCCCTCGATGGGTCAGAAACGATAGGACTTCTTTGCTACAGCCTGGATCGGGGCTCTATCGCGAACTCGTAAGGACTACGATAGCAGTGCTATCGTAGGTCAATCCAATCGTGACCTTTGAAGTCCCTTCAAGGAAGCTAAAATTGGACTGCCAGCTGCAGGCTGGACTCTATGTTTCTAGAAAATTCACCTTGTGGAACATCGATGGCCTCGCGGACGCTAAAATTGCAGTGCAAGCGTGGACGTTTCCTGGCCATAATACGGTGTGCTATACAACCCAACTACTCTTCAGAAGCTAAATTTGCAGTGCCACCTGCTCTCTTTATATCATTTTCTATTGTGTGGCCTCCTTGGAAACTAAATTTGCAGTGCTCTGGCTTGTGATTTTCAATTGTGCAGGTGAAACTCGTTTGTCTGCCTCATTTCAACTTGCACGTAAACACGGGAAGGCTTGTTTTTTATTGGATAGAAAGGGAGGATATTGAGGGCTCATAGAGACTAAAATTGCAGTACCTCGTCAATAAGCCTCATTGATCGAGAGCTGGCAGCCAGTAGTAGTTTAAGAGGCTGTCGTGTAATCACACTCCAACTGTTCTTCAGAAGCTAAAATTGCAGTGTTCGCCGTCGCCAAATTCATGTTGCCTTCTTTCACCTTCACCTGGCTGACGCTGAGATTGCAGTATCATTGGTCCTTGTGGAGGTCGTTAGTTCGCCTCACTTCTGCACTCTGCATGTAGAAGGGAAAAAGAGTGTTTACTATTGGTTGATGGAGGGGGTATTGAGGCTTTCGTAGGGACTGAAATTGCAGTGCTCAACCGCCTCACCGCACATGTGTACCGACCCAGACGCACCTGCCAAATCAAGACTCAAGAGGCTTCTGATATACGCTAAAATTGCAGTGCCCGGAAGAGTCCGACAGACGATGGCAATGTTCACCGGCATCCAAGAAATAAATTCAGCATAGTAGCCTTGTAACATGAGAACCCTCTCATGGATACTATGATTGCGCGTTAGGACCTCTATGGCTTTTTATAGGCTTAAGTTGAAGTGCTGTATCCTCGAAGCCTGCGAGCATGGCCATCGCCTTTAGGACTCTTGTGTAACTACACCCTGATGGCTTCGTAGGGGCTAAAATTGCAGTGCAACTGCCACTGCATACGTGCTCAAAGGAACATGTATACAAAACCTAGTAAATTGCACTTTAATCCCTTCAAGCTTCAAGCAGGGCACAATTTTCGTTTTTATGTTGGGTATGATAAGGTAATATACTCTTTCTCCTTTGTATAGGCCCACCACCTGCGCTTTTATTCCCTCGATCGAAATCAATAGCAAGCTTACGAACGTAACTATACGTTACGACACAGAAGCATGGTTGCTGGTCACGCGCTCTGATTCCTTCTCAGCGAGCAGTATTTGTTTTCATCAAGGCGAAAGTTGCTGTGCTGAAAAGAACGCCACTAGCCGTACAATGCAGTATTGGTGAGTCTTTTGGGTAGGTAACTTCGACGCCTTCTCAGACGCTAAAGTTGCAGTGCAGTGGATGCGGTGCACCCGAATTTATCCCCGAATATTCTTGTGTAACGTCAAGTCCTCCTCAGACGCTAAAATTGCAGTGCTCGTCACGCAGAACCGGATGCCATATACCACTACTGGAGTTTCCGAATCACGGACCGTACAGCATCAGGAAAAGCTTTTCTAAAGGTCGTATGTTTTTTGCAAATGTTCGGTATTGAGACCTCCCTGGGATTCTCTACTGATAATATTGTCACTCTTTTAATAGCTAATCACGATAGGAGTTGGCATGGTTATGAAGTGCTGAAATTTTTGTATGACGTCGGTTAAATCCACAGAGTAGTGCCTGAGTCCATGGTTTCTACCCACAGTCATCAAATATCGTTGCCGGAGTAAATTAGCATCTCATTCACTATTCCGTGAGATACCCCAGGTCCCGTCGACCCTTAAATTGCAGCGCTCCGCTCGGAGATCCCCTCAGTGTCAGAAAAGCAATACAGGCTGAGGCGGGCAGACACGTGAACGTGTTCTTGGTATGAACTCTCCTTTAGACGCTAAAATTGCAGTGCGGATGTTTCCTGACGTGGCTGAGCTTTCTTCTTGCATACAAGTACGCGAGGCCAATAACCCTTTGTTGGGGGGTTGCATACGGTGACGAAAATAGGAAACGTCAGGTGCACTGCAATTTTAGCGGATTCAGGGGGAGGGTTCGAATTAAGCGAGGCCTCTGGTGATGTATTTTTGTGTAATCCTCGAGGGCTCTTGTATGCTAAGATTGCAGTGCAAAGCCGAGATTGCAACGCATGAAATCTCGCGTCCCTTTTGAGTCTTTTGAATTCCTCGGTGCCCGCGTGATAACCACCCTTTGCCCTGCATTAGTTGACTTCCCTGCTGCGTATAAAATGAGGACTTCTTATCGCCGGCCATCGGCATTGTTTCTGATGCATCAGGTACTGGATGACATAATCAATCCTTTCTAGAACATTCTAGCAATCTAGCTCTGAATTTGCATCCTCCCACGATTGTATTTTTTCCAGATGCTAGTTCTACTCCTAATCATGCAATCGCACTATCGACTCTGGGTGTTCCCCTCTGATATTACCGTAAACTTATCTACTCTTTACATGGGTTTCAACGTTTGCGATGATGAAATCACCTATTTCTGGCTCTCCTTTAGTTCATCTCCCCCTCCTAGAATCTGCACATCAGCCATGTGAAATATGCAAGGAAGGCGATGGCTTGTTATTCACAGATCTCTTCCACATAAGTTGCGCTGCGGATGTGGGATGTCAGAAGTGCAAGCTTAGGGTCCTAGGCATTTTCCAAAATACGGTTTATAAAGATACAAGCCAAGCTCGTGGTTCTTGTATGTATATTTTTCGAAATCCTTCTTAGATTTGCCGACGCGAGAGGCCATTTTCTAGAACGATTTTCTTGAGATAAGCGCAGTATTTATCATATTATCGATTTTACAATCCTGTAGTACTGACTTTAGTATTGAACAGTGGTTACTATTTCGGCATTTAAAACGTATATTACAGCTGGTATCGGGAGTACAGTTCGGGATTGGGGGCTTAATTGTCCAATCGAATTCTTCACATATGTTGGCGAAAGGCCGTCTTCGTGGGCAATGGTAGAAGCTGGCCGTGAAATTTATGGCGGTCAAAGGGATACGTATCCAGAAATCGTCCATGGATGGCTCCGGGACTGTGCGAAAAACCACCCAAACTGTCGCCAACCACCCTCTGTACTACCTTCGCGTGTCATAAATGTTGGTACGCTGGGGTCAACCAAGGTGTTTCTCTACACTTCTCGCATCAAGTTTGGCCGTTACACTGCCCTTAGCCATTGCTGGGGAAAGGCACCGACAGCACGAACAACCACGCAAAACTTTCGCCAGAGACAGCAGGGAATTCCATTCGACGTGCTACCTCAAACATTTCAGGATGCCGTCATGGTAACCAGAAGTCTCGGGATCAAATATCTTTGGATTGATTCCCTATGCATTATTCAGGATGACGAGACAGATTGGCAACGAGAGTCAGGCAACATGTCGTCCATTTACAGTAATGCATATTTTGTTATTGGGGCAGACAGCTCGGCAGACTGCAATGGTGGATTCCTTAAGCCCAAAAACAGACAATCCACTTTCAGCAGCCCTGTCGCCCAGGTCAGCAACGATGATGGCTCAGTAAGCACAGTATATACACGGGTCCGTCAGAGGCATGGCAATATCTGCGATGGTACGCCACTTGCCTCCAGAGCCTGGACATTACAAGAACAATTGTTGTCCTCAAGAATAGTCCATTTCACTCACATGGAGATCGTGTGGGAATGTAGAACAAGCTTGCGCTGTGAATGCATGGAGCTTGACGCAGGATGGGTTGTCCCCTCTAATCTTAAATCAAAATACCACAAGTCTATGAAATCAAGCTTGTCTAAAGAACGGTCAAAGATCTGGTGGGACCTTGTAGAAGAATGTCGCAATCGAAATATCACATTCGAAACTGATCTCCTTCCTGCTCTTTCGGGAATCGCGAGGCAGATGCAAAAGCATGGTGCGGGCGAATATCTAACAGGCATCTGGAAAAAAGAATTGCCTGAAGCCTTGATGTGGTGGAGTCGGTACAGCACCAAATATGACCGTGTGGTACCATACAGAGCACCCAGTTGGTCATGGGCCTCACTGAAATCTTCAACTCTCAGCCAATTCACCCAGAATACATTCGCTCCACAGCATAGAAAACTGGCCATTACTTATGTCAAGGTTTTAGAAGCTTTCTGTATACCGGTGGGGGACGACTATACAGGTGCAGTTTCATCTGGACTTCTCATATTGTCTGCTCCGCTAATCGAAGTCACTTACAATCCGAGCGGAGAAACACTTAAACTACTTGATGACAATGCGGAGAGCAATGCAATAGCGCTTTTCGACATTCAGTTGAACCTGAAGGGAGGAGAATCATTTCATTGTCTCTTCATTGGGGAATCAGAAGTAGACGCCAATTGCTCTCCTAGATGTGAAGGCTTGATTCTAAAGCACTTGAGCGAAAATTTGGATTATTGGGAGAGGGTGGGTATGTTCTTTGTTGACAACCGCAGGAATGAAAAGGGGCAATTTGACCCTAGGAAATTCTTTAAGGATGCGATAGAGACAGTAGTTAAGATTATATAAATTCAAGAGAATATTAATGGTCTTTGAAAATGGTAAGGGTGTCAGCGTTCTGGCAGTACGGTGTAATGCGCAGATGTGGGATATGTCGACTGAGAAAATTCGTGTTTCTGTCTTTTAGGACGAAGTTGGCTAGCTCACCGCAGATCTGTGGCGTATGAAGGGGTAAAAACAGCTAGCCAGAATGATGCTAGTGAATCCAGAAGAGTCTTGGCATTGTGGCTTAAGATTGGTCTACTCCGTCAAATCTTGAAGTCTTTAAGGCGGAAACCGATTTTGCTAGCGACTCCCGGGAACGGGAGTCTATTGACTGAAGAACGATGAAAATATTTGGCTAGAATGTTCAAAATATAGTATTTATGTTGGGGTAGAGCGAGCTGGAAGAGTACTTACCGAGCCATACAACTTACGCGGGGCGACTAGGTACCCCAGCAGCACTCGCTTACCCCTGCAAATATGCTGGCAATGTGTGCTGCTCCCGAGACCAAACGTCGATAGTCGCACACAATAAAAGCCTAGAGAGTATCAAAGCTCCTTGAGCAATAAGGCTGAGATCTTGTGGAGATTATTCGAGGTATGCTAGGAAGAAACTTACTTGGTAAAGGAAAGCAAGTTTGATTTCAGGCTACATCTGCTACTATGCTTTACGTATGGCGAAGCAATGAATAAGGCGATGATTTTCTTATCTCATCAAAACAAAATACCCTGGGGGTTATGTTATTTATAGGCTAAATTTACTGGTGGCAGAATCCTTGTTCATGATTTTCTAGCGTAAGAACTTCAACGACGGTCAATCTCCGTGTGGTCCTTGATACACGAGATCCCATACAGCGCGGCCAGTTTGCTCGTGAAGAACGTCCATCCATGGGAATTTGCAGATAGAATCTCGAACCCTTGACCAGTTATCAATATCCAACTGCACAGTCAGATTTCTTATCCTCAAAATGAGCCAGTGACTATTCGTGGTCGAGAACCAGAGGCTTGCAATGAACAAAAGCCAGAGAAGCAAATCGCCGTCGTGAGCATCGAAGTCCTCATCAAGAACCTCACTTAGTCGCCGAGAGATCAAATCGTATTCTTGGATTCTGCGATTGTCCCACTGCAAGAATAATGTTGTCATGAATGTAATTAATCCAATATGGTATGCTGCTTCCCTCTTGCATTCAGGTTTCGGACTTTGCAATGGTCGAAATCGAATAAGGCGGCAACATATAGATATCACTATCTCTAAATAGGTACTGATATCTAAGGTCTGGCGGGTGGGAGGATTATTAAACAGAGTAGTGATGCTCATGACGTCAACGAGTATGTCTTTAATACATGTATTTATTCCGTCTTGTTGATATTGTCCAGAGGTTAAACCGGAAGAAAAGTTGAGACCTATCGATGGTAGGGTACTTCGAACCTCAGACATGCGGTCTCGAAAGAATAATAGTGGCTTTCCATATCGAAGTGCGTAGAGTATGTCCATTCTGTAAACGAATACCAAGTTAGATGAAAATGTAAAGTGAGATTGGAAAGTACTAACTTAGACATTTTTAATAACAGTGTGGGGCAAATCTCGAGCTGAGAAAATCCACGGCGGAGTTTGATCATTCTCCTGAGTCCTTCGTAGTGAATCTGCGAGGCCTTTTCATGCCGAATTTGCTCTTGGAGGATAAGCATCATAACCATGCAAAGTGTGGAATCTGAGAGAGCTTCTTCGCCTTGCATCCTTCGCTTCACTAGTGAAAGTGTGTTGGAAAGATAGGACAATGCTTTCGGTGAGCTGATACCTCCGCTAATGAAGAATGCATTAGTTGATGCCATCAGTGCCAGACTGCAGTATGATGCTGCGCGACACATTAGTAAAGATAAGACTTAGGCATATGATTGAACAATATACCATCCTCATCAATGAATGTCGTCTGAAGCCAGTCATATTTATACTCATTAGATGAAAGCCCAAGCTGAGAAGGATACATCTTCTCTGTTATGAAGATGAAAACTTAGGATAACATGTCTTAGTAGCCACTCTCAATTGATTCATCCAGGTGCAGCCATACTTACATTGATCAATGCTTTCCAGTGAACTTTCACTTAGTTTCACAGGAAATCGGAAAGTGCGCAATACATTTCCAAGATTCCTTGCGACTGGTCCCAATTCTTCCGTGTTGGGCTTCCTCGCCTTCTCATTTGGGACACTTGCATCGTTACATGGCGTCCGCCCGGCGCCCAAATCAAGCCTCGAACGGCGATGGACTGTCTTTCCAGCATTTTTACCCTTCATGACATAGCTGCGCATTGACTTTCGAGTGACTCTATCGACCTTGTCACTACCATCTACGAAATGGAATGTTTTCTTCATTGTGAGATAAATCAATGTTACCGACTGTACTTAGTCACTATCAGAGACAGACCGAGGGAACCCAAGGAGGAGTTTAAACCACCGCAGGTGCAGACACAAAGAAAAAAACGTACTCCACTAGCATTCCCAAGTCTTTGCCGATTTCTATCGCGGTCCTGCTTTATTCATTCTAATCGCGCCCTATTCCCTTGGCATGTCTTCCTCCCTCCCGTAGTAAGCCGCGCTACGTAGCGGTGAGCGCGCTGTAACTGGGGCACCAGTGGAGTCTCCGGGTGTTGTTGTGTCTGAGGCTGGTCTCCTCGAAGGTAGCTTTTGAGGTGGGGTAAGGAGGCTTGGGTGGGGGGTCTTGTGTTTCCTTGGCAGCTCTTGAGCAACACCAAAATCTTATCCGCTTACTCAATTAGGAAGTAAATCTCTCATTGGTTAAAACTTCTTAGCGCAGAACCGTCTAGACCAACGTCGCAATCCGACATTCTTAATCAGGAAAATAAATTTCTAGTTGGTTGAAATTTCTTAAAGCACTACTGGATCTCAATCTCGCCGCCTCAGCTAGGAATCGGATCTCTCATTTGTTCCGAAATCGTTTCTCACGTGCAAAGTGAAGAAATTGGGTTATGGAAGTCATTTACTACCACTACTATCGCCCACCACCCTAACAGAACTACATCTGCAACTATTGAAACATGCAACAGTATCGCACTCCCAGCTTCTACAATGTGTTCCTGCTGGCAGTCTGGCTATGAAGTTTCAATGAGCTGTCACAACCCGCTCAAGTTAGTTACAGTTCTACCACCACCTTTCCCGCACTCACACCCGCCTGTAACTTCTTCAGTGCGTCCTGGATAGATTCCAAGCCCTTGCTAGCTACAATAGGTGGGGGCAAGCACAGCAGCTTCCTGGCCTCTAGCGCCGGAGTCACATAATCCCTGAACACGGGTATCGATGCATCGTTAGCGGAGTAGACCATACTGGCATTCACGTTGGCAGGTACGTCTGCCGGAGGGGGATGGGTGCAGGCCAGGTGGCCACCGCCAAGCGCGGCGAGGATAGCAAGGGCAGTGGGATAGGTTTCAGCAGTGGCAATAGCGTCGATTATCCCGATGAAGCCGGCCCCATATTTGGCTACCACAGCTACGACCTTGTCCACGATAGCAGGATCCCCGTGATCAATGACCTGAGCGGCACCGCAGCGCTGACTGAGGGCAAAGTTTTGCGCTCCAGTGATAGTTATAACGTTGATACCAATTGCGGCGGCCAATTGGGTGACCATGGAGCCCACGGTCGAGGAACCGCCGTACACGATGAGAGTTTTCCCCGAGGAGGTAGCTGGGTGCAGTATAGACGGGTACGGAAGGCCGAGAGCCGCGAGGGGGACACCGGGCATGACTTCGCCGGGTTCCTGCCGGAAGAGGGCGCAGGCCGCCGCCCCTAGGGCTAAGGGTATGGCAACGCCGTCTGTGAAGGCGATGGAGCTGGGGAGAATGGCCGCTCTATCGGCGCGCACGACTGTATACAGCGCAAAAGCGCCATCCTCGGGACGGCCGGTGACTAGAGTCATGCCGTGTCTGCAATGCGAATGAAAGTCAGCATTAGCCAGGTAACGTAAAAGTGTGTCTATATGCTGGAAAGAAAACAGAGCAAAGAGAAGAGAAAGAAGTACGAGACAACGCAAATTCACTTACCCAATGACCCGATCCCCCTTCTTGAAGCGCTCCACGTCTGAGCCAACGGCATACACGGTGCCAGCGACGTCGTTACCGATGATAATAGGCCACTGCTTCACAAAGACGCCTGCCTCTAACATCCAGTTATCGACGTGGTTGAGACCCACAGCCGCGTTGTGTACGACCAACTCACCAAGCCCAGGCGTGGGCATCGGGGCGTCGCTGACTTCGAGAGGTGTGTTAGCTTTGATCAGCCATGCTGCTCGGTTGGTTGGTAGTGCCATGTGTGAATTCGTTAGTTTCGTTATCCTTTTTCGTCGTTCCTACAGTCATTAGGTCTAGTCTTGCTAACTTAAATGAAACGAGACGTAGAAGGCACGCCGGTGATAGTGCCGGTAGGCGTTGAAGAGGACTTACCTCTCTGAAATATATTTCAAGTCCGTAAGTGTGACAAGACGTATGAGACGTAGGCACGGATAAGTTAGGTATAACGCGATTCCCAGATCTCGTAGGGGGAAACCTGTACTTAAGGATCCAAAGCTAGGGGAAGAAGAAGAAGGAACGAGGTGAAGGGCCTTGTCTATATACTATATTAGAGGATTTCCAGTGGGCCTGTAGGCAGTAGTCAGTTGACGACTAGGCAAATCATCAGAGTAAGATGCATCGTTCCGGGCTTAGCCATTCCGCCAAGAAACGCCACGGCACTGAATACTTTCTCTCCTCTAGTGGACTATTTCTGGTGAGCCAGGGTCATAAATCGCTTAACCAATTGGGAAATCAATCTCTCATTGGCCTACACTTCTTAGCGTACAGCTAGATCTTATGCCACATGGTGGATAGAAATCACCACCTAGGTATTGTTTCGTGAACTTCCGGATTGAACTACATGGACGAGGATCCTGCACAAGCAAGGTTTCAAGATCTGACTGCAGCTGTAAGCCTGATGCATAACGACAATAGGCAGGAGCTTGGGATTTTTCCTTAGTGCATTCAACGATTGATTGATCCCGACATAGATCCTGGTCAGAGAACTGCTTCCTTCCACAGTCCGTATTCTTCCGAGTACATATCCTTACGGAGAAACCACGATTTCGAACACATATCACAATTCTATAGGGGAAAAAACCAGGCATTCTGTTCTTTTTCCACCGTTGCGAGATATCTTCCTCGTCATGTCCTTCATTCATACGGTCTTAATCACCAGTGGTACTGTCAACTTAGGTTTCTATTGCGCCCTCACCATAGCCTGAGAACACCCAGAGTGCCTCGTCATAGTTGCTTCATGAGCAGCGTTTTACTCTGCCGCTGCAACAATTAATAAGATTCTTAGGTTAGGGCTAGGGTTACTGGAAGAGTTCAGGGTCTTAACGGGTCAGGGTAGGGCTACGCCATGGGAGGGAATTGTAGTCTATATCCTGGATCTACAATTTATATTGGTAGCTGCAATTGCAAATTCAAAAGATTTATGATAATCGTCGGCCTCGCTAGGGACCGTCGTTCGTCGCACTCGCGCCTAATGCGACGAAAGACAGACCAAAAGACTGACGATTAGCGTTGTGCGACAGTTTGCCTCGCTTATGTATGTAAGGTTATACGTTGGGGCACGCTCCATTCCCGCAGATTGTCCTCAGCAAATCTTCATCATAGCCTCATGCCATTCTGAAAGCTTTGGGAGCATTAGAAGTGCAAGGCCAAGTTGTGCGTTGGGCCAAACGACAAATATAGCCTACTATCCTGCGTCACCATTGCGCTGCAAACCACGCGCATCACGGCGTTGCGAATTTACCATGAGACTCTTAAACACCTCGACAGGCGTCTTCGAGGAGTTTATTGGCACGAACATCCCGGCGTATGCGATTCTCTCACATACATGGGGTGATGAAGAAGTTTCCTTCAAAGATATGACTACAAAGCCTACGAACAGGTCCAAGAAGGGTTATACAAAGATTTCCATGACTTGTCGCCTAGCGCAGGCAGACGAGCTTCAGTACGCCTGTATCGATACTTGTTGCATTGATAAATCGAGCAGTGCAGAACTTTCCGAAGCTATCAACTCTATGTATCGATGGTATCAGAGTGCTGAGAAGTGTTACGCTTATCTTGCCGACCTAGAGTCCACTACGCAGTGGCGACAAAATCTGCCTCGCTGCCGGTGGTTCACCCGAGGCTGGACCCTTCAAGAATTGATTGCGCCTGAAGAAGTTTACTTCTTCGATGAGGACTGGAATAGGGTGTTCAGGAAAAGTGACAAAATCGACATTCTCGCGCTCATCACCGGTGTCGACAAGAATGTCTTGAGGGGATCACGATCAGTACTGTCAGTCTCCGTGGCCCAAAGAATGTCTTGGGCTTCTTGACGTGTTACGACCAGAGTCGAAGACGAGGCTATTTGTCTGTTAGGTATTTATCAGACGCTGATCCTGGCCGCGGGCAATAAAATACTGACATGTCCAGGAATCTTTGATGCCAACACACCCATGCTTTACGGCGAAGGAAGAAAGGCCTTCTTCAGATTGCAGGAAGAGATCATTCGAATATATCCAGACTTGACCATATTCGCGTGGAAATCTGCAAGTACGTGGGCCTTGAATGATGAAGGTCCCATGGCGTGTTCTGTCTTTGCAGCAGCAGCCGCCGACTTTTCTGAAAGTGGCGAATTCGAAGCTGTCAACGCTCACTCGACAAATGATTTCACCGTATCGAATCAGGGCATCAGGATCCATACGAGAGTGACAATGCAAGGAATTTAACACCAGCAAGGCTATCGATACCTTCTCCCCGTCTGCAAGACGAGCGACGACATCCTCATCGGAATTCGACTCAGGAAATGTAGTACGTCGCAGCTTGTGCGAGAAGATCCTTCGGCCTTGATCAAACACGAACTGTTGTTTGATTCGTTCCCATCATTGCAGAGTAGAACTATGTATTTGATTACTCGACTCCCACAAGTTCACTCTCCCGAGTATTTAATTTAAGACATCGTTCTGTCTACACGATCGCACATCTTTCAAATCGTCCTACCACCTGACTTCTTTGTAAACAACGTATGGCCTTGGTCTAGGTGGAATGTTACAGACCAAGTATTCTTCACGTCCGATAATCTAGATTTTGATTACGCGGCCGCGAGAATCCGCGGCGTAGTGACTGTTCAGATCAAGGGCAAGCAAGTTCTAGCTGATTTCAACTTCATGCTCTATAGCTGGGGGTGGGCACAAACTACCTCCACACAACCGCTTTTCACGGTGGTTCCTTGGAGTCCTTCTAACAGTACCCAAAAACAACTCAACGAAAATCTGAATCAATACGAGTATGAAAGCTGGATGGTCGCAGAGGATATCAACGCCTATAAGATACCGATATCGTCAACTATACAGTTCAGCATAGAAGATTCGGAATACAGCATGGTAATTGATTGCAGGTCTAGCCTAGTCGTCGATAAAACAAAGTGCCTAGTCCCATTCTGGAAACTGGAATTTTCGCCCAGGGTCATCAAAAACAAATTAAAGTATGCGCCAGAATAGGCCAAAAATGTATCCCCTATCAGAGGCGGAAGTATGGGGAGCGAATCAACACTCACGACCACTACTTCGTAGACAGCCTGTCCTACCAACTGTCTCAGCTTCACCCGATAGTGCAAGCTATGGGTTTAGAACCGGCATCCCCAGCATCGCCACTTCACACACCTGCGCCTGGAGAAATATCTCGAATTGCACTTTGAGCGCTTGTGGTTCGAAGCGGTTTGCGATTCGGACAGTTGTCCACCGTGAGTTTAAGTAGTTCCAGTAGACATCGGGAGAACTTGAGGATTTTTGCTCGATTCTTCTTCATATCTCGGTGATCTCAATACACATGCAAGAACAAATAGTAAGCAATTTGCAATCGTTTAACATGCGAGCAAAAACAAGACGTGGGCTCAAACCACTTGCGTTGGTGGCAATTGGCGCATACAATATTAATAAGGTCCTCGATGTTAAAATGACAGTGCAGTATATAATCCTTGAACTGCTCCCAAATTCCAAGTGACTGAGTTTTCGGCGCCGGTGGCCCACTCCTCGGGGCGGGTGTGTCAGCATGACAATTTGGAATTTCGGCTCCGTTCAGGGGTGTCACGCATGACGGACGAGCTCGCACGAACTCGCATTACCGCAAGCTGCGGCGCTTCAATTCGGGTAGCCTTTTAATCGAAAGCTGGCAGCGACAGATAATATAAATATCCCATCTGAACTCTAAATGATAACTATTTCGAACTGCATTACACAAGTCTACAAGCAAAAGCCGTCCCTGATCTTCATACAACTACAGCATCTCGACTGCCAAGTTTCGACCCACACGCTAACGACCCGTTCAAAATGGAATCAAATCCCACCCTCAATCAATTCCACAGCCTGCTTTCGAGTACGGAATTTCTCTTCATAGTCGGTATGTTCCATCATGTGTCTGAAATCAAAATCATGAAATTGACAGATTGTAGTCTATCGGGGGCACTGGTGTCCCTTCTGCAGGTCCTATCTCACAACCTTGCAATCTCTCACTTCCTCTATCATCGCAGCCGGCGGAACCCCTCTCATTCTCACAGCTGAGCCAGAAGTACATCTCCCAGAGACTAGAAAGAGCACCGGATATAGTGGGCAAGCCATCGTTGACCCTGATCATGTGCTCGTGAAGCACTTCAAAAGCAAGGGGTTTGTGGATGTGGCGATCACCGAGAAAAATGGGTATGAACATGGCATGGCACAGCCTGCAATTCTTGTTTTGAAGAAAGATGAGACGGTACTGGAAAGCTGGGCAATTGTTCCTAGTGCTGTATGTTTCTCCCTCGTCTTTGGTTTTGAGACATGAACTGACAGAGTACAACAGATGAATTTGGGCGGAGCCAAGGATAGACCAGACCTAAACCAGGTTTGGGAGAATATACAAGCTAAGCTCAAGGGGCGTGATGCGGTGCACAAAAAGTACAAGTTAGAAGGTGTCTTGGGACACCTCTGGGGAAAACTGTTCGGTTGAGGGCCGGTTGATTTTCCCGATGCGCTTGAAGATGCTGCTATTTTGCAACGCTTGAAAACGAAATATAGACTTGGCGTATGTTGATACCGTGGGAAATTCTGTTTTTGGCTTAATCAGAAGTTTTAGAAAAACTCATTTCGCTTCAGCTGCTGAAGGATCCAATGATGTGTACGATACCAACTATGCATAGAGTAATATTAATGGAAATGGCTGATAAGACAAGGGTGTGCACACGTCGGTTTGTCGACAAATCATGTTATTGGAACTTTGCGTCCCAAATAACGTATTGAGAATCTAAGTTTAGTGGGCAGATTTTGAAGTTCTACCTAGGTAGGGGACCTCGCTTGGAATAGGGGTGTTTACAGCATGCCACAGCACTGGGCTGTGCTGGGCTATATCTTGGCTATGGCTGATTGCATCACTTAATCATTCTAATGTTCATTGGACTACTCAGTAGCTGCCAAAAGCAAGTCTATAACTCTACGGATCTCCGATGACGGTCAACTGTGGCGGAATTGGGTGATGTCGTTCTGCATATCTTAACGCCGCCTTGAGGCCGCTTATCCCCATTCCCTGTGGGGACTATATATACTCCCACGCACAACCATTAATCACACTCAGCAGCAAGCAGAAGAAATACTTCATCAAAAAATAAGACTCACAATGGCGCAGGCTCCCAAGACTTCCATAAATATCGTGTTCGGTGCGATGACACTGGGCAAGAAAGGTTACTAACCACCTCTACCCCACCTTCGCTTCTAGCCTACTTACTGACAATCATTCAGGCGCAGAACAAGCTCGTGTACATGATCTAGAAGAATGCGCCTCAATCCTCGATATCTTCCAAAAATATGGCCATTCGGAAATCGATACCGCAATCGTCTATGGCGGTGGTAGTTCAGAGCAATATCTCGGCCAATTACACTGGCAAGATCGCGGAATCGTCATGGACACGAAGTTCTCGCCTCGCACTGACCTGGGTCTTGGGCCAGATATCAAAAGTACTCATTCGCCAGAACATCTTCGCCTGGCGCTGAAGAAATCCCTGGAGTCTTTGAAAACAGATAAAATCGATATGTGGTATTTGCATGCTCCAGACCGGAGCACACCATACGAGACCACGCTCCGTGAAGTCAATAACCTGCACAAAGAGGGGTATTTCCGACGATTTGGCATCAGCAATTATGCTGCTTGGGAAGTAGCACAGATTTGCGAGATCTGCGATAAGAATGGTTGGATTAAGCCGGTAGTGTACCAGGGCGTGTACAACGCGCTTCATCGTGGGGTTGAACCCGAACTATTTCCTTGTTTGAGACATTACGGAATTGCGTTTTATGCTTTCAACCCTCTTGCTGGTGGATACTTGACCTCGAGATACACGCGGGATATGTTGCATGCTGAGACAGCGATCGAAGAGGGATCTCGATTCGATCCCAATCGGCGGCAGGGACAAAACTATAGGGGGAGGTATTGGAATGAGGAGTACTTTGATGCCTTAGATATTCTGAGACCGGTAAATTCAAACATTCAATCTATTTACTTGAAATGATCTAACTTCTAGTAGGTGGTGAAGAAATATAGCCTCACCGAAGCGGAGTCTGCTCTCAGATGGATAACACATCATTCTTTACTGAAGAGAGAGTTTGGGGATGCCATAATCATTGGGGCTAGTAGTGCAACACAGCTGGAAGAAAATCTGGCGAACTTGGAGAAAGGACCGCTTCCTGACGAAGTTGTGAAAGCGTTCGATGAAGGTTGGGCAAAGGTCCGAGGCGTTTCTAAGCCATATTTTCATTAGGAATATGTATAGAAAATCACTCTGCACGGCATAGTCTTCCCACATCATCCTCTTTCCAGTTTTCACTTCCAACACAGGTCTTGCAATAAAACAGGCTCGACGGGTCGTACTTCGACTTGACTTGTTCCAACTTAGAAAGGCTACCGCCATAGAAATCATCCAAGTATTCAGGATCACGCCAATCGGCCTCATTCATGTACGACCCCATATTCGGAGCTAATTTCCTCATGGCGCCAACTTTGTTGTATGTAATATCATCATGGACCTCATTTGTAATCGAAGAATTTGATCCAGGAGCCCAACCTCGCGCGACGATATTGTGCAAGTAAGCAGTGCGCCAGTCCGGATTTACCCCGGAGAAAAGATCGGCAACATCAGCATGCACCTGGCCTCCGCTGACAAGGGCGATATTTGTAGATGTGTATTGCCCCGGAGTACCCGCGGTGGCGTTCAGCATCTGTAGCAGATCGGAATTTGATGTCGTCAATGAGCGGCGGTCGAAAAAATGAGAAGCAACAGCACCGGCAGTCCCTACTGGTTGCGGGAACCCGGAGTAGTATGCTTGATAGGTCGGGAACGCCTGATAGGAAACATTGACGAGAATGGAAGTCCCGCTCAGCTTTTCGAGCTCAGTTCCGAAAGGTGCATACGCTTTCTGAGCTTCAGTGACTGATTTACCAAACATGGCTATCACATGGTTGTAACCTGTCGTCGAGTTGCCCACGACAGGAGCATTGCTCTGAACTGCCCAGCTGCCGTAGCCTGAGTATCCTGCATCATTCAAATCTGGATACGCGCTATATAGAATTGCCAGGGCGTCCATAAAATCTGGGATGTGAGCGTCACTGGCAGGCGCCACTGTCACAGTCTGAGCGACCACATTTGTTTGCGGGTGAGCCTTGACAGTAGTTGATAGAACGACTCCATAGGTTCCACCTCCACCTCCTCGAATCGCCGTGTACAAATCACTATTCTGACACGAATTGGCAGTTACAATAGTGCCATCGGCAAGAGCAACTGTGGCTTCCAGAATCTGATCAGCTCCAAGTCCGAAGTCTCGAGAAGCAGGTGAGTGGCCCCCTCCTTGAGCCCAGCCTCCTATGCACCCAACGCTGGGGTCTCCACCTCCAACAACAATGACATTGAATTTTTCTGCTTCTGGATATACGTCTGCCCAGACATGACCGCCACCAATGAAAAATGCGCTACCATTCCAAGACGATTGACAACCGTCAGATGCAGAGTACTGGTGTTGAAATGTAACCCCTTGTCTGAGATAACGAATCCAAATCTCAAGGCTCCCATATCCGGTTGATCGTCCCAGTATATCGTGCCCGGTATTTCTCACAACAAGTCGAATATTGTTATCTCTGGCAAACTTGATCGTTTGCGCAACGTCCTCGGGATTGGTGGCATTGACAGTATATACCGGCGACCCCCCGAGAGTACAGTTCCCAAGAGATAGTCCGGCTAGGGGCACGGGGCATCCATCTACAATTGGATAGTCGAGTGCAACTGGATTGTTAGCTACAAATGTCGAGTCTGTCAGTTGAATTGCCATTGAATTGCAAGCTGCTTGATCATGCTGTGGGCCGGGGTAGCACACGATCGCTGGAGGCGTGTTCCGAATTAGCTTTCCGGATACGGAAGCATTTAACGCGGACCATATTGGAGGAGCAGGCCAGCAAGAATCTGTTGGTCCCTAAAACCTATTAGTTGCTTGCTTCCGGACGAGCTGAAGAAAGACGTACACATTTACACCCGGTGTTGACGGCACAGTGTACAGGGGTAACGAGAAGCGGTATGACGGAAACAAGCCAGAAAAGCGAACGCTGTAACATGATTTGAGCCTTTTGACTTCCACAAGATGCTTTGAGATTGACGGTAAATAGATGAAAGAAGATGAATCTAGGTCCTGTTATATAAGATTTGAAAGTGGTGGTAGCGGGAACCGGGAACTTTCAGCTTCCCTTCACCGATACGGTGAGATCAGCATGCAGATACATCCCTGCTCGATGTAGCGAATTGCAGCACCGCGATAGAATGGATTGATTCAAATTTCTCAGAGTAAGGGGGAAGAAATTTTTTGTGTGAGCTAGTGGAGCTTCTGCAATAGGCAATAACTCGGATAATTTTTCCATAATCCGGGTCATCATTCAACCTTGGGTAGGGGGCCCCAGGCAACTTGCCCTTCTTGCCGGTGTGCAATCATCGAAGCAGCCATATCCACCCTCACTGTGATGTCCAGAATTTCAAGTTGCGCCAAAACATTGAATTTTTTCTTTAGGAAGTCCGCTTGATTGGTTGGGTTGGCTTCAACTTCAGGGGTAGTAGCGTAACCACCCGATTGGGCGACAGAGGCAACCCACCTCCCTCCAGCGGTGCGACGAACGTGAATAGTTGAGAAATAGGGATATGAAGCCTCACTTGATCATCAGGTTCCCCAGACAAGTGATATCCTCATGTCATCTTAGCGCAAAAAGAGCAAAAAGTCAGCAAAAGTGAGGAACACCACCTGGCCCATGCCAATTGGAGCAACCCATGAATGTACATTAATGGAACATATCTTCAGTTTAGTAATAAAACACCATCAAACCTAATGCAAGTCTCAAGTTCAACCAAAAACCAAAGCCCTAACTTCAATACTCTCCCTCGTCTCCTCCCCCTCCCTTTCCTCATCCACAAACGCGGAATGTGGCACCCGTCTCGCCCTCCCATCAGTCTCCGAATCAAAACACTTAATCAACAACACCTCTCCCGGAGTCTGCTCATTCAAATAGTGCCATCTATGCTTATCCGAATACTTCACACTGCAAGTCTCTCCCGCACGATCCGGATATATCAATCCAACCGGAACAAGATCCGCATCGTCAACGCTGCTGGCTTCTGCAACACCGAGAGGATCCTTGCGGATGGTCTTGATTGGACGCCAGACGTTGATGATCTGGTGACGGCCTTGTAAGAGGGTCTCGGCTTCGTCGGGTAAGTGGTGCTCGACTCGTTGGGGACCGGCTTTGTAGGATTGGTCGATATGCACGCGTTGGACGGGGCCACGAAGATTTGAGCTGTTACCTGCTCGGTCATTGGAAGTGCGGCGAATGGTATGATCGAAAACGAAGACTCGGTTTCCGCCGGTTCTGTTGTGAAGATTTAGTTACCTTCAGGTCATGAAGTGTATTGTCATCCCCGAGATTGATCTTCCCGGCAGAGAATGAGAAGTTACTTACGCTTTCTTTAATATCTCTTCAACCTCTTTGTAATAGATATCCTTGATCTTTTCCTCGTCGACAAAGTCTTTCTCTTTGCTCTCATGCTTAAAGATTTCGAACCCGGTCTTGTCCAAGGTGTAGTTGCTTTCGGATCCACGGATATCATAGACGGTAACACTGTGGGCATTCGCAGGCCTGACATATGTTTCCGGGCGGCCAACGTAAGACGGTGCTGGTGGAGACCCATCTGGATTTGGCCTGAGGTAATGGAATGTTGCAGTGATATCTCGAGGGCCGTTGGCAGGCTTGGCTGTGTTTGGTTCAAGTGTTGGATTAGGATGCAAGTGAGGGGCAGAAAAGGCATCAAGTGGTCTTTGGGTTGCTGCTGCTGCCATGTCGAATATGTTATTTTAAATATGAATAAGATATCAAAGGTGTTTGTAGAGTGTCAGAGGTCCTTTAGGGAGACGTTGCGGGGTTTAAATGAAGCATGGTATCCTCGGAACGCGGGTCAACTACGATTACTTTAAACTGTTGTATTTCAAAGCAATAAGGCAACGTGATTATGTTGGCGTCCAATCATACGCCCAGTATTGCACAAGTAATTTCGCGGATTGCGTGATGTTGGCTTGGAGGTTACAGTTCAATGCCGGATTTGAAAGCATGGGAGCGGAGGTGCGGGGTACTGTGAGATAGGGGCTGCTGATGCCATACCCCATGATCTTCAACAACCGATGCGTAGGGCGTGGTTTGGAAGGCTTGAAGTTGAACCGTGGCATAAAAGAAGTTTGGACAATTATAATGATTTTATTATCTAGTGACTTTGCGGTTGCGATGAACATAGTTTCGATACCCAAGCACGTGCCAAGACCTTAAGTCTTGTATTTGTACACCAATTTGACCCAATGAGACCCGAACATGTCCTTCTAAGCCCTTGAACCTGTTTTAAAATTTCTAGTCGCTATTCGTTCTTGATACGAACTAGTTTCGTTATACTAGTACCGTCTTCAAGGACGGCAACCTCCTCTTCGATGTGGTATCCACCCCACTTCGGCAAGACCACAAACCAAACATACCAATACAAGACAGCCATGATAATTCTAACTGATTGTTAGTGGGAGTTCTTAACCAAGAAGCGTGAGCTTACAATCCAATTCCAACGATCGCATAAGTCGCGTAGAAGAAACTCACGTCACCCTTTCCTTGCGGTCTTACAAACGGTGCCCCTATCAACGCTACACAAATCACGATCCTGAGCCAAACAACTGGTAGCCACGCTCTGTAAGGCCGTTTTAGATCTGGACGCCGCCTTCTCAGTAGTAGTAGGCCGATGGCCGTCGCCAGTGCCATGATTGTTCCTGGATAGCCCTCCACGTCGAGGATGAAGGCGTAGACGTCACCTGGAGGAGGCAGGGCAATCACCAGCAGTGATGGAATATAATGCACGATTAACCCACCAAGGGGTGTACCGAAGGGTTTTGATGAAGAGAGAAGACTTGCCCAAGGCAAAAAGCCTTGACGGGCAATCTCTTGGTTGACTCTTGCCTATAATCCTTTTAGAATTTCAATTATGGAAGGAACAACTCTTCTCAGGCAACAGGATTGCATTAGCAGGACTTACCAGTGCAAATGCAACAACCATTACATTCCCCGCAGCAGATATGGCAATCGCCAGAGGTAACACCGACTTCCCAAATCCAGGACCAAATACTCGCTCAAAGAACAAACCCGCCACCAGCTCCCCACTATTCTTGATTTCATCGATCGGGATGACCATGAAGTATGCAACATTAACCAGTAGATACAAGCCGACTGTAGTAAGCAGAGCAGTAGGCCCCACTGACTTGAGCGTTTTGACGGGATTCTTGACCTCGTTCAGGACATTGTTGACATTTGCCAGCCCCCCATATGCATACGAGACTTTGAACAACGAGGTCGAAATAAGTCCCCAATTCCAAACAGAATCCTTCCATAACTCTTCCCAGCCAAAGACTCTGAAGCCAGGCGTTTCTCCATGGGTGTTCTGTGGCCGGAAGACCACGACGTAGAGACCCGCCACCGCCATGCAAAGAACAATAAACACCTTCACCCACCCAAGAGCATTCTGAATATGGATTCCTGTCCGCAGGGAAACCCCGTGAACAATCGTGATTGCCGTTAGTAAACCCACTGCGAGGGTTTTCTGAGTCCACTCGTCCGCTTCGACACCTAGTGCGAAGAGCACGTAGCGCCCAAATACTATACAATTGCTTGCCGTAAATCCCAGAAGTACAGCATGGGCCGCTACCAACGTGCTGGCCAGGAACCTTGGATGTTGATATGTGAACTCCAGATATACCTTATCCCCGCCTGATCTCGGAAGCATGCAGCCATACTCAAGAGAAATAGCAAGTGAACAGGCAGCAAGAATGGCACCTCCAACCCAAAGTATCAAACTGATACCGATCGACCCCACCGACGAGGTGATGCTCCCCGGCGTCGCGAAAATACCGGAACCGATAACCCTCGATATAAGGATATACGAGCCGCTCCATCCGAGGTTCCGGCCATACGTGGCCGTCTCTGGCAGCACATCTTCTTCAATACCGCGAGAAACAGGTGGCGTGACGGACGTTTGGTAGTTCTGAGGTGTAGAAGCACCTGCACGGAGAAGGGGCTCCGACTCGATGTCCGCCATTTTGAAGGCGATGAAAATACGGAAGGAAAGGACTATTTAGATGTTTTGACGCCTCTACAGTGTCATCCGCAGCCATGTTTCAGGATCACGGCATTTGTAAGAACTATCTCGCACGCAATCTCGCTCTAGATGACGAGGTAGAAGACAGTGAGCATTTGACGCGGCAATAAATGGCGCAAGTAGTAGAAATTCATAAGGCGTAAGAAATGGAGGGTATGATGACCAGCCCAGGTGCTCCCCACTCGAACCCTGCGCGCATCTCATGCAAACTATCTTGGGTCAGTGTTTCGGAATGCTGAACTTTCAGCGGAGCTATCCGTTCAGCTGCCATCCAACCCAAGGAACACCGAAATTTTGTCGCTAGAGATCGCTGTAATTTAGCGATGTTAACGCTAGAGTTTAGGGAGCAACTCGCTAAATTCAGGCATAGCTCCCTGAACGGCCAATTCATGTACTTTCATTGGTTCGCTACTAGTCTTGGCGTGCAGCGTACGTTGGATGGCAGCTGAACGGATACTCCCACGAGACACAAACAGGTGATCCATGTCTTTAAAAGGTTATTGTGACGGCATATTTGTTTTGCTATATTTAGCAGCACATGAGCAGACTTCAACCTGTTTCGGGGGGTGTTCAGAACAGTGAAAGAGTTGTCGAATTGAAGTGATGATAAAATGTTTGATGAGATCGCGACCGAGGATGGAAGTCACTAAATATGGGCGCGGGTGCACTAGATCTTTAGCGAGTTCAGGCTTCCGATCACTATTTATGTAGGCGCCGAGCCCCTATCGATCCGCCAAACAAATACAACTTGTCAATCACCCCAGCAACGGTGGCCAAATTACTGCTGTGACATTTTCTAGGACGATTACTTGAGTAGCACTAGCAAGTATATTCTAGAAATCTTGCCAATTATCATCAAACTTTTCGAGAGTTGCTTTTGCCACCGTTTCTCCAACCACCCTCCCCACATCCGAGGAATATTGGAAATGAATCTGTGTAAAATCATGTCAGTCAAGACCTTTATCAGATATTTTTAACGTGTCAAATTACCCCACCAAACACTCGACTATTTCCATTCTCCACTGCAGCGGCCGTCAAGTTGGTGATATGCCTCGTGATGACCCCACGATTGTCCAGCGTCACGTTGCTGCTCACGGTAACGTTGATGATATCCCCATGGTTCCAAGCACGAATGACTGCAGCTGCTGCTCCTCCAAAGGTTGCGTGAGTAGACAGGTAGTCTTGATGGTTTGGTGTTGGGCGCAGAAGAGGCGTCCAGTTGGGGTCCGAGACGTCTAGTCCAGTCGAGAGCCAGACACCCTTCCTCTGGATCGCTGTGACCGGCCTCCATGCATTGTAAACATACCTTAGAATACCTTTAGCTTCTAGTGTTCTTCTACTGCTCAATACGGTGACTACAAAGATAAAATTACTTACTTCGGATCCCAGCTGGCAATCGCTGCATTTGAAAGAGCATAATTTAGCTGAGCGTAGAACTTCGCGGATGCAAGAACATTGGTCGCAAGGGAGTTCCCAATGACCGCGTGAGCAATTCGATTCCATTGGCTGAATATGTTAGTTTCTTTCATTTTCTCAGACTCTTCTGACTTACATAGGACTAGATTCCAACCAAAAGTACGCCGTGTCCGTATCATATGGCTTTCTGACCGTGGAATTCAGTGCACCTTGGGTCTTGACATAGAGCAAGATAGCCTCATACTCTGAAGAATTAGCACTAGGTGGAGGAGGAGGTCTGAATTTCCTGATATCTCCTACACCAGCCCAAGGACGAATAAACTGCGCTTGCGGGGTATCTGGAATCGGCTGCCCATTTGGAGTCTGCTGGTAGACACCAGGGTAAGCTGGCTGTGGCGTGTAATCAACGAAGTTATTAATCCCGTCATCTGCACGGCTAGTGACCACCTTTTTAGCGGCATCTCTCCCGATTTGAATAGCCTTGAGACCGGAGTCCGACGTGGGGTCCAAGCCGATAGATGAGAGAATTGCTTTCAATTTCGAATCAACAGTGGCGTACAATCGAGTACCATGGAAAGTCCAGAGGAGAGCATCATGTGCCGCATGAGAAACTGCAAGCTGTTGAAATGCGAGAGGTTGTTTGGAACTTTCAGTTGCTGCTAAATAAACTGCTCCTTGAACAATGGCTTCAAACCAGCCGGATGGCGGTGATTGGAGTCCATTGATCACAGTTCCATTCACAAGAATTGCAGATTGATCAACCCTGGATAATTCAGCTCGGGGGTATTTTAGCATACTACGGGAGAGAACTACCAATATTGAACAATGTCTCCTGGATAGACAGCATTTACAACTGATCCAATCGCGGCCGTAAGAATAATAGAAACTCTCATCTTCAATATTTTCGATTTGCAACTTTGATGGAACATTCATTGAAAGTGCCGAATCACTTTATATGTCGCGGCTCATGGCTATTGTGCCTGGTTGACGTGATATTGCATGACAATTGCAACCGGCAAAAAGTACGTCTTGGCTCTGGTGGCTGCATGTCTCGATGACTGCAATGTAACGCTTCGGGCTTGGAGGGAGCTTTCATCTTTGATGGCGGTGAATGGATTTTTTCCAATGTAATAACTGAATATAATTGGAAAGGTACTTTGTGATGGCAAGATGTAAGTGTGTCTGGGTTCTATAACGGACAAAGTTTGTGGGGGAGAAGAATTGGCTGGCAAAATGGACGTGGGGTTACCCCTGAATCGCGGGGTACATACATCATTACGTGTTGCGTGACTCAGCCTGATCAGAATAGATGTCTAAATATTATAGCCGCTGGAGACCTTCCCCATAATTTTTATGGGATTTTGAATACTGTCGCTACACGTAAAGCCAGCCTTTTTTGGCTCGTCAGGAAGCAGAATTGTCACGTGATTACACACTCATATCTTGTTGTCCTTGCTCGACGTAGAACCAAACCTTCCAGGTATATTACTGAAAGCCTTTAATAGCCCTTTGTTATTCTAATGTATTGGTTGACCTCAAAGCTGGGCTGAATGTACTGTGGAGGTAAGCTCGGTTTTAGCGAAACCCCGCTGATCTGATGGGTTGATGTCTTTGCAACTCCCTGAAAGTTTATACTTAGAATCTACGCTTCCGTCGCTCTCTTGTATCTTGTTTCGGGAGAACAGTTTGCTGCTTGTAGTAGGTTGTTCCAATCGCACTCTTTACCCCGATAGGTCCGAAAATGACGCGAGTCTATGATCTGAAGCTCTGCGTCTTGATGAACATAACCTCTATCGTTGAACCTGCTAGGACTTTTTGTATGTCCCAGAGTCCGATGATGGGGTTATGGCTTTTTCTATTATTGCGTTCTCATAATTTTCAGAATTTCTCCGTTTGGTCATCGCGCTTCGGAGTCCGAAACCTCCCCTCCTGGCCTGGGCACTTGTTAGAGCCTAGCGAGGTAGCAAATGAGCGATGTTACTGTGATTATTCAGCGGCAACGTCCAACATCGTTGGTCAGCTAGGAAACTTGTCCAAGATTGTTGCCTACTTCAATCCTGGCAGACGAAATTCAGCCTCTCGCGCTAACCAGATTTCGTATTGTTCAAAGTTGAATCTATACTCATCGCGGCAACGTGGCAACGTCGCTCCATCCTCTATCTCCGACCTCTTCAACTTTTCTCAAAAGAGTATGATGATGGAGATAGTGAAGGTTCATAGCGTGCCTTGCTCCTTCAGGCAGCATAATCGCCGAGACCGAAATGTTTCAAACAGAATATATAAAGTTGAGTGTCATGCTCCATAAGTAGGGCAGAACAACTCATTAAGTAACTATACATTCAACCATCTATCTATCTAGCCCCAGAACCACTTCATCGAAAACTTATCAATTCACCAATCTCACAATGTCCACCTCAGCTCAATCACTTCCCTCAACCTGCCGCGCACTCGTCTGCTCAGGCGTCGGCAAGCCCCTCACCGTTGAGAATATCCCAGTCCCAGAAGCCATACCGGGCAGTGCTGTCGTCCGCGTCATAGCAGGCAGCGTCGAGCCCTCTCTAAAACACATCATGGATGGCCTAATTCCTGGCCTAACATTCCCAACTCCATTCGTACCCGGCACCAGAGCCATTGGCCGCATCGCTGCCACAGGTCCCGATGCGACGTCTTTGCAACCAGGCCAGCTTGTCATTCTTGACTGTTTCATCCGCGGCCGTGATGATTCGAATGTACAGTTCCTGTGGGGTACAGGCGTATTCGGGGGAGACCCAGCAGCAACGAAACTGATGGAAAATGTCTGGCGGAACGGAGGGTCCGCAGAATACTGCCGTATTCCTCTCGAGAACTGCTATGCTTTGAACGAACAAGTTCTCCTTGGTGACCCTGCTCAAGGCGGTCTTGGGTATACTATCGGCGATCTTCTTCATCTTACCAGGGACATGGTTTCCTACGGTGGTCTCCGAGGCATTGGTCTCAAAGCCGGAGAAACCATTATCATTGCCCCTGCTACAGGTTCTTACAGTGGAGCGGCTGTCGAAATGGCTTCCGCTATGGGAGCTCGCGTAATTGCTGTGGGCAGAAATGCGGATGTTTTAAAGAAGCAGGCTGCCGACAACCCCAGAGTCAGCATCTACCAGCTGAAGGGGAACGTGGAGGAAGACTTGGCTGGGCTCAAGAAATTCGGCACCATCGACGCTTATCTTGACATCTCACCCGCTCAAGCTGATAACTCGACTCATGTCCGAAGTTGCATGATGGCCGTAAAGAAGTACGGACGGGTCTCATTGATGGGCATCATTTCCAAAGATATCGCAATCCCATATGTGCATGCGGTACTGAACAATCTCACTATCCGCGGACAGTACATGTATGAGAGAGAAGATGTTCAAGGGCTCATCAAGTTGGCCGAGACTGGAGTTCGCAAACTCGGGAAGAGTGCTGGTCATAGTATTGTTGGAAACTTTTCGCTTGATGAGTGGGAGAAAGCTATTGAGGTTTCAAGCGCAAATCCGGAGGCGGGGAAGATTGTGCAGTTCATGTTGTAATTGATCTTTTGCATTTTATCCTCATAATTTAAGTCTAGATTGAACTGTATCATTCATGTGTTCTATTTCGTCAACATTTTATGTGGACCGTTGCAGCACGAGCCGCACTTCGTTTAGGTGCTCTAGGTGTAGTGCCCCTCCACAGCAGCAATTTCTCGTGCTTCACAAAACAATTCCCGCAGCGACAACAGCCGTTCCGACGGCCACAGTTGTTGCTAGCGAAAATAGTCTGAAGATTGAATCAGCATTAGAGCTTGCTACGTTTGTAGCTGTCCCACTGGGAGAAGACGTTGACGAGGACGGCATCGAGGAGCTATTCTGCGAAGACGCATTCTGGCTACTCGTAGCCTCGTAAATCGGCCCACGGAAAAAGTCATACAGCGTGCCCTTAGCCAAATTCGCCCCCGTCTTGTTGTCATAGGCCAATTGAACAAGACTCTCTTCGGCTGGCGAATACATCGGCCACCCATCCTCATAGGTAGTCAGTCCTGATGTTGGGTTCTTCGCAAACGCTGCCCAAGCCCCTCGCAGATATGATCCAATGGCGATTTCCGCATCCGTTTTGTTTGGAAGTCCTTGTCCGGAGGGCGCTGTGTCAAATAAGACGGGTAGCTCACTTGCGTGCCATGCCCCAGAAAAGGGAATCGTAGTTAGCTCCGTGTCCGGGAAGGCACCGAACCATCTGTATCTCCATGTGGGCACATTATTGGAGATTGAGACATTCGCACGCGCTGCACAGGGACAAGTGAAAGCGATGTTGTTGAAGCCATCCCAGTACACATCCGGCTCCGTCATATTTTCAAACGCCACGAGAACTCTGAAAAGCCCGGCTTCGTTATTGGCATTGCCCAGTAGAAGGGGCAGTTTGGCGAATTCTCCGGCTTCCGATCGTTCGGTGTAGTTGCCAAAGACTATCTTCCCATCAACTGTAGGGCCGAAGGTGGCAGGCAGTCCGCCCCCACCAGGCCGCGAAGTTTTCCCCTGTGCAGAGAGAATTTCCGCCGTGGATTTTGATTTCATACACGACAAAACGTTTGTCTGTTGAGCATCTGCCCCACCACAGTTAAGAGCAGTCGTCAGGTTGTACCAGAACGCATTTGACACATTGGCAGCGATTGCACCCAGACCTCCAGCGGGTCCGAAGACGGACCCACTTTCTTGAATGAAGCTATGAGCGATAGGGTCATCAACCCAGGCGTAGGTATAGTAGTCTACGGAAGCACTGCCGGCAGATTGTCCGAAAAGTGTAATCCTCGATGGATCACCTCCAAATGCAGCAACATTATCACGAACCCACTCGACAGCAAGACGCTGATCAAGTAAGCCCAGATTATACGTCCCGTCTGGACTGCCAGGAAATCCGAAGACATTCAAGCGGTAATTAATTGAGACAAGCACAACGTCCTCTTGCTCAGCAAGATATTGACCATTATACGCTGGATTGTCACTGTTCCCGGTACTGAAACCTCCGCCATAAATCCAAAGGAGAACCGCCTTCTTCTGTTCGCCAACTTGAGGCTTGGTCCAAATGTTGAGAGTCAGACAGTCTTCACTGAAGTTGTCTCTAATTTGCCCTAAGGAGGCGAGAATTTGAAGACCAGACTGGGTGACATTGGTGTGCGCAATTTGTTCGAGAGTTGGACTTGAAGCAGCTGATGATGCCGCAGGGCATGAATATCCCTTGCAGAGAGTCAGATGATTCACGAATCGACGTGGAGCTTGACTTACAAATTTTGTTCCGTTGATGGCGCCAGTCCCGTTATACTGTTGCGGAGCGGTCCATCTCAACTCGCCAACAGGCGGAATTGCGTATGGTATGCCTAAGTACTCTGAGACGCCTGTATTGACAGTAGCAGGATGCCCTGTAACTTGGCCGCTGCTTGTTTGGACCACTTGTCCTACGGTCCAATTGGACGCTCTTTCTTCAATAGCACAAGTACCGTTTATTCCAAACGAGATACAGGTCAGAAGAGACGAGGACTTCATTGTTGCGAGGAGACGGCGACGGGAGGATTGGAAGGGTCACGACGACAAGGTCTGCCTCCTCTTAAAGGATAAGAAGCATACCCGAATATGGAAATAATGCCGAGGCATATGTCAGTAGCCATTCCGGGAAGGAGTCTATGAACTACCGACTCGGCGGGAGCTAATCATTAGCTTCTTACGTGACATCTTCTCCCAAGTCCTAGGAACCCTTCTTCAGAAAACTTTACTGCATATGAATGAAAGTCTGCCCGATAATAATATCTCAATTTCGCAGCAGACAAAACAATGCTCAAATCGGCGATGCGAGTGTCTCGGATGACATTGGGCCGGTTTTGAGAACCCGGGCTTTTGGTATTATACCGGTAGTCGGTTTGAGATACCCCGCGCGAACCGGGGAGGTGCTCCCGAGTGTGGCTATCTTAAATTACGTAGCTTACTGGCCTAGTGCGAGAGCTGGTCTGGACTCTGATCTAGCTAGGGCACTACCTGTTAACATTCGTCAAAAACGCTGGACTGGGAAACGTCAAAATTAGACGTAGGTGTCTCGTACTTCACCCCTCCGCTATGCGAGCAGCAAAATGAAACATGAAAAACGCCAGCAACACAAGAATGTTCATCGCATATGCAAAGGACAGAATTTGCAGCATTTCGGAACGCTAGTTCTTCGAAGGATACGGCGATATAAGGTCGAGCACTTCACGCTTCGTATGGCAAAGCCAACGGTAGTGCATAAAAACGAGCACGGCCAAGCTCAAGCCTCGAGGCGTTTCCCCCGCCGTACCATCGTTCAAGCTCCTGCCAGATTATGAATGAACCACAAGAGAGAAGTGATAACGACATACAAGAAAGTCTATATCAAAATGACCTGCTCATACGTCTTGCATAGGAGATCTCCGCACAGTGAGTTTGCACCTCATGGTATAATTTTGATTTATTGAAAATTTAGCATGCCACCCCGAGTATAACTCCAATGCTAGACCAGTTCTCATAATTGTACAATACAGACAAACTCTCTCGCTCAATATTTCGGGTATCAAATCATCTCCACGAACTCGGAGGGAATTAGCGGTTCAATCGCAGCGGTATGAGGCGGCGATTAGACATGGTTGTGACCTGCAATCAAAGGATCAGAACATGTTATAAAAGTTTGTAGAGAAGAGAGACTTACGACCAAGATGTTTAGCGCTCTTAGAGATACCAGCAGCTTGTTCCTGCTTGATTCTCGCAAGACGAGCCCTGAAGTTTGGGTTAGTTACCTAGGCTTCCATAACATCGCAGCATTAACTTACTCCTCAGCAGCTTCCTGCTCAATCCTCTTCACATGTGCTCTGGCTTCCTTCACGGCAGCTCGTGCTTGGAGAAGTGCTCGGTCGGCATCTCTCTCCGCCGCCTCAGCATTCTGGACTCGCTCGCGTGCAGCGGCGATAGACGCGTCTTCGCGATCTCGGTGGAGAAGGTTGTGGCGTGGAGGACTCGTAGTCTTCGTGGTAGTAGTGTGGGTAGTTGGAGAGGCTTCTTGACGGCGACCGAATAGCGTGCTGCTTCGTTTGGGACGGTCTGTTGTAGTGGTTCTTTGCTGCACTACTGGTGCAGTAGTTTCAGTGGATTTCTTTCCGAAGAGAGGCATGATGCGGGGTACAAAGGTTGTCTTCTTTTCAAGAGTGTTGATGAATGTGTGCGCACTTTGCGATTTCCAATTGATAGATTTGAGGAGTATATAGGAAGCAGGTGGAATTTACACTTAATATAATGATGCTTTTTTGATGGCAGAGCAGGTTTTGAGGAGGATTCTGGCTGGCTGCCGGATGACGTCAATCCTGGTCTAAGCGGATGGCCCCTGAATAGGGGCGCAAGCGAGAGGCTGCCATTACTTTCCGAATATTTACCACGAGTTTATGCATGGGTAGTAAAAGAAACCGTTCGATGATAACTTATAATATCAATTGCTTGTTAGCCTCAGTACAGAGATTGAAACATTATCTCCCATCTTCACTATGATTCTACAGCGAGACAAGTGTGAGTGTCTCATTCCTGCACACAACAGCAAATGATTCTCAGCATCGAGCACCATATTTTCTTATAAATTCGAGACTTCTCTCTATTTTCCTTCCGGATATTTGCCACGTCAGCACAAGAATCAAAACCACAGGCAGACCTCACCAAAATACCTACATACCTTAAGTACCCAGGTACGCAACAGAACCCTACAGGAGAACTATCCTTTCCAAATACTAAGCAGCAACAACGTGGTATAATGGACACTGTAGTTACAATTGGTATCGTAGCGGGAGCTGGGCTTCTTAGGATGGTAATTCTTGGCTTTATTATCGTGAGCTGCTGCCTCAAGCGGGGTAAGTATTAGGAGCCAGCACTTGACCAGCTCCGTGGAAGGTAGAGGATGGCATCTAGCGCACCGGAATGTGATTATCGAAGAGTTTCAAAATAATCGTCAGCCTTGAATTATGCGCGTGAGAAATGACATAGTCGATCTTTTATATTTTTTCCCTTTATCGGTCTCCCAAACACCAAAATAAAATCTTCGTGCTTAGAATAATGATTATGAAGAACGCTGTCGAAAATGACTGAGTGGCCACAAATGCTGTAGCTGTCTCTCCCCCAATAATTCATGCGCCGATAAATCCAATGTATAAGTCTTGATCACGTTGGAACGCGACAAATTGTATCTTAGATCTTGTAGATCACGCTTGAATTATAGCTATGAATTTAATGGAAAGTGGGGTTGTAGATAGAATAAGTAATCCGCGATCAGCGGCGGCAGGCCCGTAGTGTTTTGCGTTTCAAAAGGCGCTGAAAGACCCCCCTCATATTTCTGTTCTTCTCACGCAGATAGAATGCTGCTTAGTGTTCTGAGAGACAAAATGAGTGCGTCATTGAGACCGCCTGCTAGCTTCTAATTCTAGGTGATTCTGGAATAACTTGTTAGTATATATATATAGGTTGACGAGCCAGGGGACAAGAAACATACCTAGTTCAATAGAACGCTTCTTGGATTGCTTCTATGAAGAGTGAAATTCAGAATTTGGCGACTTAGAAAAATCCAGAAAGCCTCAGTTTGTGAAATAATTTAGACAGAAAGATTCGGCGCGTGAAGAACGAAAGTTTGTTTTCTGGATGGTTATTCAGATGACTGTGTGATACGTCTTGCAAGACATATTTCGGTGGATGTATGTAACTCGAGGAACTGGTAGTTGGCCGCATATTAGCTCCGTCTGTGAGTTAATTTCCGGGTTCCAGGAGATTTATAAAAGGCTCGATAGGCTGAGGAACAATTATTCACTACTGAACTTACACTTTATTGATATATTGTGAATGTCCCTCAACCCCCCCCCACCACA
>Ga0247778_1000129_pt1 | contig 131554 bp, 157 predicted proteins | sample UWRJL049202B5_FD_179939 | JGI IMG/M metagenome (GOLD analysis project Ga0247778, IMG submission 179939) | Plant litter microbial communities from Arlington Agricultural Research Station in Wisconsin, United States - UWRJ-L049-202B-5 | ecosystem: Environmental > Terrestrial > Plant litter >... | reverse complement strand
GCTTATAGGAGCCTAATACCTTACAGTGTTCAAGTGACCTTGAGATATCAAAGGTCAGGTGACTAACCTCAATATTGTACCAAGTAACAAGCCATATAGGCCACAGAGGCTATGCATATAAGTCTTCCTAATCTTTTCCGCAATGTTTAGTGTTGTGTTCTCTCTTTTAGGATATCCCTTGAGTGTTTTATTTGTCTGGAAAGGAAAATGTTACGCAGGGCTTGCCGCGCTCGCTTAGGAAAGGAGACCCCTTTTCGGATGCTCAAAATGTCAATCAAAATGATAGGCGTTCATACAAACGACCAGAGGCAGTCTAGAGCTCTTTTGATAATAAATACAACGAGAATCGAAATTAGAATTGCTATCGGATTGTTCTAGTCTGAAATGTGTTGAGGATCTTGTCTCGCAGTTTCAAAATCCCTAATTCTCACCCATTCCGCTTCCTCATGCCGCACGCTTTCGCTCCATCTAATCACCTTGAGACCTCCCCTCCAAAATCTTAAGACAAAGAATGAGAAGCAAATTTGCAGGGTAATACACACGCCCACAATCTCAGGATAAAGAGTCCTATCTTTTAGCTCGTAGAATGGATCCGAGTTCAATAGAACGCGAGCAAGAGGTCCCAAGTGGAACGCCCCGCTCCAACAGTAACAACTGTTGAAGAGGCCAGAGCTGGAAAGAAAAATTATAATAATAGTCGGTACCGCAATCAAAGCATCTTTGACAAGAACGAATCTCCAATGGTATTTGCCCGTCACGATCCTCGAGGAATTAGTGACCCAGGTGATGAAGGCACTAAAGTACCAAGCAAAAAATATGCCAATCATCCAGAGGTGGCGGCAGTTGAACCCTGTTGGAAGCGTATTCCAAACTATAATAAATCCGGCAATCATGCCAAAGCACAGCGGGACAGTGGCCAAAGTGACCATGAAGAAAGTCTTGAGTGTACTCCGTCGACCAGTCATATATTTCGTTTTCCACGGCCGAAAAGTGTAAATACCGCCTGTCCACGCCAGAGCCTCAAAATGATCCGTCCCGGGGTCCGGAAGCGGTTTGCCTCGAAAGAGGCTTAACTTCCTGCGCAAAACAGGAGGGGGATTATTGGTTCGCTGCGCGAAGCGATTGATGATGTTGTAGCATGACCGGCGAGAAGTGTAGCTTCCGAGGGCGTTACTCAGAAGAACAGCAGGCAAAAGCCAAGAAATAAACATAGCAGTGCCGATTCTACCCCCAGGGGGGGAAGTACTTTCACCACCGATTGCGGGTACGAAACTGGCTACCACTTGCCATACGTACAGGAAGACAGCCAGCCATGAGCGGAGAAACTCGTCTGTTCTGCTGTCGACTAACTCAACGGCTGTTCTCGCCCATTCGACAAAATTTTCAGTGTTGAGACCCGATCGTTCGGCAATCATATCGAAGTGGTCGAGTGAGGTGATTTCAGGCCCTTCAATTTCTTCATGTGCGGCGAATATTGTGGCCACTATTATTCTTCTGCGCTTAGAATTTGGTTCCCATTTCTTGGCTACTTCGTAGCACTGGTTCCATGCGTCTATTTTATGGACAAGAGACCAGAAAGAGTCAATAGGGTCCCCAATGAGGTGGATTATTGCCATAAACCTTCTCTTATCCAATCCGGAAAGTTCCACATTGCTCGCAAGAAGGAGAATGGGAATCAGCCAGGTTGTAAGACGAGGACCTATGTCCCAGTACCAAGTTTGGTGTCCACACACTTGCTCACATCCCCGAAGTGTAAGAGTGAGGTTGTCTTTGACCATGCGTCCGCTGCCTGGGGCTTTGAGGAAGATAGGATCGTCCAAGGTGACAGCTCCTGTGTCGAGCATGCCTGAAACTCGTCTGTAACAATCCGGTCGGTCGAAACCTCCATGATATGTAATATTAGTAGCAACAGCAAAGTTTAAAACGAAGCAAAGGAAGATGCAGTGTTTCGCAAGTTTATTTTGCGACATGATATCTTGGAACAAGAGTTCGGAATATCCTCAAGAGAGATGGTCCTATGTTGCATCGCGAGCCACCTCTGAGGGAGATACTAACTTGCTTTATAAGTTAGATTTATCACATGGTGATGGTTGATGTCTTTCCCCTGCCTCCATGTGGTTGCAATATTGAAATGCTAGTTGTCGGAGGGGCTGAGCCAGGCCGAGTTGTGGCTTGCATTGCCCCGCTCCGAGGGAACTCCGCCTCACAAACTGCCTTGACCGAGAGCTGTATCGTTGGAAAGAGACAGATCAGGAGGTTCAAAAAGAAAGTATTGACCAAGCCAATCTTAAGCTTAACTTGAAGCACGTTTCAGCCAAGAGGTGTCCCTGATTGAGAGCCCTGATATGTGTCTAAGGATGCAGCCAGACACCCGACGACAACTTGGCGTACCTCTCGGCGGTAATAGCTTTATGGCGAGTTCCAGCGCATAAGTGCTCATTTAATTTTGGCACAGCTTTGGTGTTTGTAGCACACAATTTTTTGTACAAAGAAATTGAAAAATTTGTGGTTTTACTCTTCAACTTGTATAGATATAGGAAGTTGTCGTCCCTGAAGTTAGCGACCGTTGGGGCGGCCCGTGTGCTGGAAGTTTGGTGGGTTCGCTGTGGACGAAAAAAGCGGGGTTAATTTCGAGACTCAACTCAGACTGAGTGGAACGATCGAAATCTGCGGCAATCAGCGCCGTTTCTGATATCCGGCAAAGTGATGAGTCAAAACCCCAATTTCTTTCCCATTTAACGCAGAACAGTCTAGGATGATGATTGCAACTGAAATCAAACAAGTGTAAGTATTTCTTCGCAGAAAATTGGTCCAGGCTAACTTCGAACCTCCCCCTTTTCAAGCGAGCCTATCTAGAGGTTACTTATTACCGTTGGAAAAATTTGTTCCGCATGGATATAAAGACCTACCCAGATGTCTCTCTTGGCGCTGGTTTTCTAGGGCTTGGGTGGGACAGGAGAAGTAGACGCAATTTTCAATTTGGAGATGCGTCTATCATTGTCCAAAATGGCCCAACGCAGCAATTTGGTCGCAGGCTGTATAGTAGCCAGAACGGATTATAGATGTAGCTAGGTATCTAGATCGAGATTTCAAGTGTCCAAGATAGTTTCTCTGGATTACGAAAATGGAGTCGAGTTCAAGCCTAAAGACTAGTCAGCAGTTGTAGAGCGCTGAGACCAAGCCAGGATCTTAGATAGCTATGGTGTATGGAAAAACTGATCCATTTATCCACTTAGCCAGGAGCTTTCGAAATCTGCTTTGCTTGAAATACTTCACTCATATATAAGAAGGGGGTTGAAGCACGTGCTCGCTAATTTCAGGGGCTCGGCAACTGATACTAACATGGAGTCGAGCCCCCATTTTCGATAATAATCCATAGCGTCTTAAACATTGTTTTTAGCAATGCAATACTCTCAACAGCCTCAAGGTCTTCCGTTGCCTGGTCTTCAGCGCTTAAAATTTCCTCCTGTCGTGAAGAACCCTGCTAGAGGAAGCAGTGGCGACCTCCCTGTAACTACGCGCATCTTGAGCGCAACGCTAGCCAAAAAGAGTTAGGCTTTTTAGTCAACATCTGACTTCAAGACCTGAGAGCTCTTTGAGAACAAAACTATCTCTAACACACAGATTGGAACCTGGACTCGGAGGCTCTACTCTATGTTGGTTCATAGAGGTTGATCGAATTTGAGCTGTCGAGAAAAAGTCCCCGTCTTGACCGGCACCTCTGCTTGGCACCCTGGCGTTCAGGATACAGTGCGATAAATTGGGACCGGAATAAGCAGCCTTCACATTTAAGGAGACATCTCCGCACATATATTTACCCGTTGGTAAGAGGACATATTTCATCTAAGCCAGGGTCTGATAGATACGTGACGCCGTAGCATAACTCAACACCTGGTTTATCGAACCCTACGGCAGCTTTCGATCAGAATCTGCTCGTTTCTTCTGGGCAACTTTCGGGACTATTTCGAGCAGAAAAGCAGATTAAAAAGGGTACTAGTCGTCGGATTCGAACGTCGCTACTCCGCGCCCCGCATTTGAGCCTAGGAGAGGGCTCACAAGGCTCCAATGGTTTATCAAGGTCCATCAAGAGGATGTAACTCGTGTAAGCGAAGGAGGAAGAAGGTCAGTCTTAGTCATGCCCATGAGTTTGACTCCATCAGCTGATAAGTGTATCTGATAGTGTGACGGTGCTCGCCCAGTACGTTTAATGTCGTGTTTTAGATTGCATTGATCTTTGTACTTGCAACAAACCCTGGTAGGACTGACACCTCTCAAACAAATTAGTCGTGCATGAGATGTCTACGCGCCAACCGTGGATGTAGTGGTTATGAGGATTCGTCTTCTACATTTCGACAGTATGAAGCACGACGCTCAGACCAACCGCCGATATTCGAATCAACGGCACGGAAATGCAGCTTACCAAAGCGGCTCCCTGTCCCAGGTACTGGCGTTCTTCCCGAGGAGATTTTGCCGGCAGAAGTTTCTGAAGCGGAGAGTGACCAGCTTGCTCTAAAAGCCTTCTTCTATGATTATTGTATCATATCAACCAATCAAAATTTATCACGAGGCTTCCTCTCAGGCCTAGAAAGGATGGTGTATCGTCTAGGGCCTACATCTGACCTCGCCAGGGCTTGTCAAGCCATAGGATTTGGCAGTCATGGCAAGCCACTAAACAGGCCTAGGCTTGTCGACAAGGCCGATAGAATTTATCAAGAGCTATTGGGATCATTAGCTAAAGCCATAGATAGCCCGAATCTGTCTGATACTACAGAGGCAAGACTGGTTGCCCAGTTACTAGGAATTTATCAGGTGTTTATATTTACAGTCCATCTACTCAAGAGCACAGCTGACTTGTTAAAGATCATAATGACCACCGAAACTGATTATGGAAATCATGAAGCTCACGCCAAGGGCCTATCGGCGCTTTTGAAAACCGGGCAGTCACCTCTGAATCTTTTGGGAGCTCTTCGACCAGGCCCAAACAAACACTTCCCCGTAAGTCTTTTCAATATCCTTCATTTCGCGTCTAATTAAAATTACTCATGTACCCGTAGGTGAGTGGCATATTTTCTGTTCCTGCTTTAAATGGCCCTTGTGAAACCCTGGACGGCCTATTGCTGGAACTTGACCGGGCCTGGGCGAAGTTCGAGACGCCTTTTGGAACAGATGACCTCAATGTACTATGGAACGAGTGTACCGATCTAGATCGAAGGTTTGCCCAATGGTCAGATTCTCGGATCGTCGAATTTCAACCCACTGTAAGCGGCAGTATCGTACGCAGCGAATACGATTCGGATGTTGCGGTGGGATACTGGCCGGGAAGAGTTGACACGTATTTCGACCTGTATTGTAGCTCTGTTTGGAACATTTTCCGTGGAGCTCGCCTTCTTCTCCTGGCATTGATCATGGACCTGTCGGACAGACTTGAGAAAGCAGATACTTGTGTTGACTATATGTACATTGCAAATTGCACAGTCCGAGACATGGTTGCGTCTATTCCTTATCACCTCACGGATAATCTGCAGAACTTTCTCAACGCCTCTGAGAGAGGGACAATCGAGCGGGGAAGATCACTCGGGGGCCTACTCTTGATGCATCCGCTGTACGTTGCTACACAGATTCCATTTTTCCCTGTGAAACTACATGAGTATATGCGAAGATGCTTGGCGTGGATTGGGTCAGAAATGGGGCTCGGGCATTCGAATTTGCTCGCTGAGGTGAGAAGCATCAACAATACCAATTTTTTCCTGTAGAAGGAAGATTAGAGCTAATCAGTCTCTTTTTCCAGACTCAAGACATGGACCGAAAGTATTTAATGAGCGGATGCATGGTTTTGTGGGCAGGCTTTCTCGGATAAATGGCCTAGTCTGTGGTCTCCGGCTTGCCCGCACGAGCAGTGTCTAGGTCTGAGTGTCACTTCGAATGAACAGACACTCTTACCTGCTATATGGTAGATATGTACGTGGACCACTACAAAAGCTAAGCGGTAAAGCGGCTCAAGCTGTAGATGTCCCACCAGTCTGAGATCCCAGTCCGAATTCCAAGTGGGAACTCATGCACACGCGCAGATCGGACATAGCATATTTCTAAGCTCCGTTACATCTATAGAAAGATGGGAGCGGATTCATCTAAAGTCCGTATCAACAATTTCCACTCGACAGATGTCATGCGAGTGTTGCGTTACCGTTGCCTTGACCATCCATGCTGCTTCGTGCTCGGCTTTCAAAGTATCACCGCCCCAACCAGGTGTCTGATACAAGGCTGTAAACTAACCTAAGTAAGTCAAGTCCAAATATATAGACCAATCAGAGCTCACAATAATCAGAACAGCTCTTCGGGCTAGCGTTGCGCCCGCGTGCGAACATCTTCGGCAACCGGTACACGGAGTAACATACGCACCTCGCCGCCCACCATCTCCGAGAAAGTTACAGATTCAAATACCGATACAATGAGATTGAAATGGATTCTCACCGCTGGATGATATATAAAGCCTCGAAAGGTTGCTCAAGACGATACGAATTCGGAACAATTTTTAGCTGCCGTGACGCCGTCTCTGCTCATACCATTCTCCTCCTCAAATCTCGACCGTTTTATTAGCAAGCTAAATATCGAGAAAGTCATGGCTTCTAACACTGCCGCCTGGATCACAGCACCTAAAGCTGCTCCTTTCGAGGTCAAACCAGCTCCCCTGGGAACTCCAGAAGAGAACCAGATCCTTGTAAAGAATCACGCCATTGCCATCAACCCAGTGGATGGGAAAATCCAATATGACGCCATATTCCCGCTCAAGTATCCGACAATTCTCGGGCAAGACGTTGCGGGAGAAGTTGTAGCTGTTGGACCTCATGTAACACGCTTCAAAAAGGGCGATCGTGTGATTGGCGTCGCGGCAGGCTTTCATAGTAGGCGAGACGAGGAGAAGGCATTCCAAGAATATACTATCCTGAGGACCAACATGAGCTGCGAGATTCCCGATGCTATGCCATTCGAGAATGGCGTCGTGTTACCTCTTGGAATTGCAGCTGCATCTTCAGCTCTTTTCAACACCGATTTCTTCAACCTGGCCCTGCCAACAGAACCCCGACAAAAGCCCAATGGAAAGGCGTTGTTGATTTGGGTATGAATCCCCTCGCTTTTTCGATTCTCGTCTTTAAACTGCGTCTGCACAGCCTCAAGTGTTCTCTTCAATGTCTCACATCTAATGAGACATTGAAAGCATATAATGTCCAGATAGGCAATATTGCCTTTTTTTGATCAAGCCATACTGATTTCGAGACCGACAGGGAGGTGCGTCAAGCGTTGGTAGCTGTGCTATTCAGCTCTCCACCGCCGCCGGCTACGAAGTCATCACAACTGCATCGCCAAATAACTTCGACTACGTAAAGAAGCTCGGAGCTAGCCAAGTCTTCGACTACAAAAGCCCTACTGTCGTCTCAGATCTTGTCAATGCCTTCGAGGGGAAAGCATCGCTTGGAGCCTTCGATACCATTGGTCATGGCGCCTGGGTGCTTCCCATCGAATTTGTTCAAAAGTCGAAGGGGCCGAGATTTGTGGTCACAGTGACGCCTGGTTGGGAGAAGAATCACCCTGAAGAGGTCACAATGAAGCAGGGCTTCGCTCCTGCCATCAAAGACAACCACGTCGGCAAGGCTATATTTGAGGATTACTTGCCGAAGGCACTCAGAAACGGAACGTTTGTCACAGCTCCTGAGCCGCTGATTGCAGGTAAAGGGCTGGAAAGTCTGCAGACGGGTGTAGACCTTCTGTACAAAGGGGTCTCGGCGAGAAAAGTGGTCATTTTACTCTGAGATACTGAGTTTACTGGCACGAGTAACACGTGCTTAAAGTAGTGATTCATATATTTAGAAGTATGAACAATAGTGATAACGCATGAACAGTTTATCGTGGTCGTAGAATTTGCCCCGCCCCCTTTTCTTTAGCGAGCGACTGAACTTTTGTCACGGGGGCCCTTGTGCGAGATCTCTTTTGCAACAAGAGGTAACTTTGAAGGTTCATCTCTTCGGTAGTTGAATGACACCTACGTAGTAGACCTTATAGCTAAGGAGTTCATAGCCAAGCACGATAGAAGTGATTTATTTAGTTCCCAATCAAAAGAACTTCGCAGCCGTCGCGTCACCGAGCCCCAAATTCCCCATTTCCCAGTTCTGTTCCACTGTTGCCATCTGGGAGTAATGGTTATACGCAGTGTTGTCCGTAGTCCCCTGGGATGAAGCCGGTACCGCATCACCCAAAAGTACAGAGAAGACTTTGTTGGTGCCGCTTTGAGTAGCTGTCTCGTCGAACGCTGTGATGCCAATTAGACAGGTCGTCTAAGAGGCGTGAAAATACTTACTGACTAGAATTAGAGTCTTCTTCATGAAGTTCGAATTACTTAGCAATGGGGTGAGGAATCCTCTAACCCATTTGCCTGCTGTAGTTACGCTTGTGTCATGGCCATCGTTTGCTGAGAAATGTCAGTCGTTTTTTCCCTCCTCAATCACCCACTCAAATTGAAAGATTGTGCTATTTGACATACTCATATTAGGAGTGATAAACATCCACTGAGGAAGCTTGTTGCTCGACAAATCCTTGTCAAACATCGTGAAGTTTTTAATCTTCGCAAGTCGATCCGTATTAGAAGTCACCGAGTCGTAGCTCACAAGAGGATTGTGCTTTCGAACGTAATCATTTGCGCCAGTCTTCTGGTTGACATAATTTCCCTCAAAACCACCTATAGACAAATCAGTATGGGATTTTGACAAATATTTCGGATTGTTCGAGAGCTGAACTCCCGAAGATGACTCCCGAAGAGTTCGTCTCCTAAAATTCCATGAGAACAAGGGCAAAGTTTCACGTACTGTACGGCAAATCCTCTTGGTATTCCCCCCAACTAATTCCTTTCGCCTCGAGAAGATCAACGATCGTTTGGGAGGATGAGGAGATTCGTTGGAAGCTGTCACCACTAATGCCGTGGGTTGAACCACCAACAGCAGCGACGTAGTTTGGCTGAGAGGGATGTGTGATTGCAACATAGTTGGTGAGGGTTATTCCCTGCGATGCAATCCACTTGAAGTTTGCTGGTGGGAGATTCGCGATCAGCAATTCTCTCCCTCCGTGACACGGAGGCAGATCAACAAGACCTGCGACTCTGCCCAAGATGCTATATACTTACTATCACCCGCCGCTAACGCGTAGTCGGTGTTTTCGCAAACTGCTCAAGACCAGTATTTAGAATCGTTCTCTAGACATACAAGAGGTTGAGATATTAATGCGTCCGGGCAAGATTGTCCAGAAAGCAAGAGATATTCAGGACGCGGGAGACTCTCTTTCCTCAAATTTGGAGAATCAACTTGAAAACACAACAACGCCCCTCCAGCAAGGAACTTACAAATTGCCACGAAACGATCGAACGTTTTTCCAGCCACATTGCTGGTGGGGGACTCAGTCAGAGCAGTTGCTCGTGCCTTGGCAACTGCTGCCGCTGCGGTCGATGTATATTGAGTTTGGGCAAGTACTGCCGTGCCAAAGAAGGCTGGAATGAGAATGACTGAACGCATCTTGTCTAAGTAACGAAAAAGAATGCTGTTGAAGAACCATCTGAACTACCCTAGGTACTTATGCTTAATTTTTCGGGCCGCACACGTAGAGATCAGCGGCTTCTAGAAGCACCGTACGACCTACCAAGTCGGGGCGGCCGGCACTGGAATGTCACTGGACACCCAAAGGAGAAGCTGCTTCTGGGGGCTTCCCACAGGCGCCTAGTTCTCGTGGGGTGAGATCGGTCTGGTATAGGGAATTGGCGGGTAGAATCTCTGCGCTCTTAAAGATTGCAAAAACGTGGTGAGTGATTGGGTGGTATTGGTCGCAACTGCCGAAGAGAGGCCCTGATGGCCCTGCACATTAGCCACCTTCCGAATCCGTCCACGCCTGCCATGCCACTCCATGAGAGCACGGGAGTACACAAATAATGTACAGAGAATTGTTGAGGAACAGATACCTTTACCAATGAAGACTTTGAGATGTATCACGTGTAGTGGGTGATTATCAACTGAAGATTTTCTCGGCTGTGTGGTTCTAGTATTGATATGCGAACCACCACCCGGCTATGAAATTGAACTGGATTATTCATTACAGTAATAGGTATTCTATGAAAAAGTGCAAACTTCTAGATACCACCCTCTTGAAGCTCCTACGCTAGATCGACCAAAATCAGAAAGTAGCACATAGTCTGTGTCCTTCCGACACCCCTTTTCGCTCCTTTTCAACTCCACGTCCCCATTCTCCCCATCACGAGAACACAACACCGCCTTCAAATCAACCCTCTTGCTGTGCCTCCTTCTTCTCCTTCTTTTTAAACAAACTATTGACAGCATCAACCCCCTTCCCAGCAACACCAAAGATGTAACCGGAACCAAAGGACCAACCGCGAATCCGGACGGTGTAAATAAAGAAGTACACAAGCCCCCAGTTGGTAATACAGAACGCAAGGAAGATACCAAAGTATCTCCATTTATCCCTAAGACTTTGCCGTACAAATATTCCGGAGACCGCCAGTGTTGTAAGAACATGCGTTTAGTCAATTCAGTAATCTGCAATGGAATGGGCGAGGCAAGTTCGTGTTCTTCGCTGGCTGAGCGAGGTTTGACCTTACTGCGCTCCCCTTTGATACGTTTGATTTCGTTTAGAACCTCTTTGGCCTCCTCAGAGTTTTTCCATTCTTCGTTCCAGTTAAGCCTCTTTCCGTCCGCCCGCTTGCCGCCTTTGGCTGCTGTTTCGAGGATAAATTCAGCTACGTTCTTGTGGGGCGGGCACTGCACTCCGCGATCTGCAAAGTATTTGTTGACAGCCGAGCCATTGTCACCGACAGGACCGAAGTAGAATGTGTTTCCTCCAGGATTCAAGGCCAGAATCATGTCAAATTGCTGGACTAGCACTGAAGATGGTTGATGGATAGTGCAAATAATGGCCTGCCCAGCCTTCGCGAGTTTCTTTAAAAATCTGACGATAGAAAATGCCGATTGCGAGTCCAAACCAGACGTGGGTTCGTCCAGGAAAAGTAAAAGGCTAGGCTTGGCCGCCAGTTCAACGCCAATTGTCACCCGTTTGCGTTGTTCAACTCCTAGGCATCTACAGAGAAGTAAGCACAGGATCACGAATGTGTCAGAAGTTGAGAGAGAATATGAGGCAATGAGAAGCCGAATTGATAGACTTACCTGACTAAAGCATTTTCCATTTCGCGAAGCTCGAGGAGGTCGATGATTTTGTCGACATATGCAATCTTATCTGCTCTTGCTCTTGAAATGCTGCGATCTTGTCGGAGAATGGCAGAGAACTCAAGCGCTTCTCAGATTGTTGCGGTGCCATCGTGGAGATCATCAATTTGCTCAGCGAACCCAGTACCTCGTTGAAACTCGGTGCCGAGAGGTCTGCCATCGACAAGCATATCTCCAGAGACAACTCCGATCTTTTGACGTTGCGATAAAGTATTCAAAAGATTCGTTTTGCCTGCTCCGGATGCTCCCATCAAGGCAACCACTGCAGTAGTCAGCATTATTTAGTTTTCACGGAAGGAAGAATACGTACTGATACCCGGCTTGGCATAGCCACTGACCTTATTCAGAAGCTGTCGTTGCCCACCCATATAAGGAACCTCGTAGCTGACGTCTTGCCATGTGAATACGCTGTCCGAACCTGAAATCTCTTGCAAGGCTTCATCCTCATTGCCACCATTGATTGTCTCACTGGTGCCAGATGATACACTGGAAGGCTCTTGAATTCCCTTTTCAACATCCGTAGGAGCGGTTGCAGCGTTTACCTTTTGCTTTTCCGCTTTTGATTTTTTAAATTCAAGAGCACCACCACCTCCAGATGTAAAGTCGAAGAATTCTGTAGCGACTCCGGTTATCAAAATGTAGAGAACGCCAAAGGCAATGACAACCCCAAAGTTTCTCCACAAATGACTTCGAGAATACTCGAATGCAGTGTTCAAGTAGGTTGAACCAGGAATCTCCAAAGACCCAACCTGGGCTCCTGTGAAGGCACAGCCCTGATAGGCAGGATTGTCGTAACCAGGGCCGCTCGGTACGATCTCTGAGGGAGCACATTCCAGTTGCTTGTTGTAGAACTCGCTGGTCAAGACGGCTTCGAAGCTGTAGGCGATGGGATTCTAGCAACATTGGGGAGTTAGTATTATGTCAATGAGAAAGATTCGGGGAGTCTTATTTCTGCTTTGGGGAGCAAATAAAGTAGAACAGAGTAGATAAGATAAGCTCGACAGGGATTGGGTGGAATATAAACAAAGAACCAGAGTTGCTTACAACATAATATAGCCATCCGAACCAGATGTATTTACTCAGCAATTGAGGCTTTGCAATCCCATATCCGGTGTAGATAATGAGCAGATTTAAGGCAATGCCACTGAATCGGACCGCATCATCAATAGCTGGCGATAGAGCTGCAAACATTCGATAGAGTGCAGTGATCGTCAAGGTCGTGATATAGATGAAGAGGAAATAGATGAAGAATTTACCGGCATCCATCGTCAAACCCGTTAGGAAATACTAGCTCGATGTCAATGTCCTATTTCCCCTCGGAGATTCAAGCTAGCGGTCTCACCATGATTATCGAGAATGTAATAACTTGGATCAAAATTAGCGGGAGATCCTGGAGAACTCTAGCGATAACCACAGCACTAGGACGATAAAAAGCGTAGTCATTATGCCTTGAGATGATCGTCCTGCCAGAGACGGCCTTCATCAATTCCGATCTGAATGGTTATCAGCCAAAAAAACCTTTGCGAGTAAAGAATAATTGAAACATACAATTGTAGCCATCCTAGGAAGAGAATCGAAAAGAATAGGGTACCGCCACGAGAGAACGCTCCTTCCGTATTGTTTGGTTGGCCGTAGAACAGAGACCCGACAATGAGACCGTTAGAGATGATAATGAACCCCTTTGTAAATAGAGTGGTCTTGTCCCCCCACGTCAACCAAAACTCACGCTTAGTGCAAGCTAAGACTTGGCGAAAAAAAGACACAGTGTATGAGGACCGTTTCGACACGGTCTTTGATTTCCCTTCTTGAACAAACTGCTTGAACCCTCGGGCATCAGCGTGGTCGGTTTCCTTCAGCATTTGCTCATAAGATTCGACGTCCTGGAGAACATGCTTGTAAGCATCACTTTCGCGGAATGCTTTCTCGAGTTCGACAGCGCCCTTTGGAACTGGTCCGTCAAAATCATCGCGAAATCGGCGTTCGGTCGGATCAGTGCAAGCTGTCAAGAAATCCGCGGTAGTTTGTCTCTCTGGGCAATAGTATCCGAGATCCTGGAAGTAGCTTTTCGCCTCCTTTGCTGGACCTACAAGACGTGTCAGAAAGTGTCATATTGACTGAGAGATTGATAGTCTTTACCCTGGTAGATCATTCGTCCCTCATCGATGACCAAAACCTTGTCCATGAGATCGTAGATACCTTCTCCAGCTTGGTAGAGGGTAACAAGGGTAGTCCGGTTACTAATATCGGTCATGATTCTGAGCGAATTCGCATAATCAAATGCTGTGGAGGCATCTAGACCTCGAGTCGAGTTATCCCAAGCTACAACTGTTGACTTTGTGGCAAGTGTTTCGGCAATCGAGACACGCTTCCTTTCTCCTCCAGAAACACCGGACGAATGAGTCGCCGACGACTGCAGGAAGAGCTGGTAGTTAGTTTTTACTTCTTTAGGGATACAGGACTCCATATATTCTTACCTGTATTCCGAGTGTGTTCAATACGAAAGATTTTCAGCAGCGCTCCGATGATGACCGGAATGTCACCCTTCTCATGTTTTTTGGTCTTGTTCAGGAGAGAAAATTCAAGAGTCTGCTCTACAGTGAGAGTTGGGAAGTGGATGTCGTCCTCGTCATTATAGTTGACCTCTCCTCTGTAGCTTTTGATCTGCTCTTCTGCAGGGATACCGCCATAGGAGACGTCTCCATGAACACCAGCGAATCCTCCTCTTTTGTTGGCGACAGCCTTCAAGAAAGTACTGCATCCACTTCCCGGCCTTCCAAGGACCAGTAGCATTTCTCCGTCACGAACCACACCGGTGAAATCATGAATCAAATCTCTCTTCTCGCCTGCGGCACCAGGTTGAGGCAGAAAAGGAATAAATCTCGCAAGTAGCTTGTACAAGTCTGGACCGAAAGTCTACGAAGAAGTTGTCAGTATTTTTTGAAACATTTACGAATCAATTTAGATCCTTACGCCAATCACTGCACTGGGGAGCGTTTTGACAAAGGTTGTTTGCGCCCCAATCCCTTTTACCCTGAGGTTTCAAAAAACAAGTCCAACTTTCTTTGCAGATCTTCCCTCTTGTCGCTTTTCGAAATGCCCGTCTTTAAGGAAGTCGCCCAATTCAAAGTCTTCTTCATCTTCGCCCTCTTTCTCTCCTTCTCCTTGAGCCTCAATATCTTGCTCTTGCCTGGCACTGGATCTAGGACGTCTTGGCTCGCTCTTATTGGTTTTGGTGGTTTTCGCGCTCTTAGCTGAACGAGTCTTTGACAGAGTCGTTAACTCTCTCCTCATTTCCTCATAATTCAACATAGCATTGCGGAAATTGACCGGACCGCCAACATCGCGCTCTCCCCACGTTCCGTCATTAGGAGTATCGATACCAGACGAAGAGGACGAAGCCTCCTCTGGGTGGCGTGGACGTTCTCCATTATTGTCGGGATTGTGCAGAGGAACGCGAGTGCCTTCACGGCCCTCAGCGTTCTCTGTGAACATCCGGGTGTAAAACATGTTTGCAGCCAACGGCACCGTTTCGGAGAGCTCAATCACAATCACTCGAAAGACAACATCTGGAAGCGCGTACCAACTTATAAGGCGTGGTATTGCGTATCTTAGCGCAGCACCAAAGTAAGATAAATGCCTTGAAGCCAAGCCTAATGTGCTTTTGGCGGGTAATATTTATGACCGGCTCAAGTTGAGATTATAAATCGCAGCGAATCACCTTCCTTACAAATATGCACCCTCCCCCGAATTTCGGTGGGACAGCGAGGGCCATAGCTGCCGGAAGCTAGCATCTGGCCCGCAAGGTGCCGTGAGCCATTCTGAAAATCACAATTACAATGGAATCTTGCCCATGCCTCTAAGAATAATAATATGTGGGGGCTTGCTCTTCGCCTGCAAGTGAGCTTGATAAGCACCGCTGCCCATGTTGGGAGGCAGCAAGGGTAGGAGATATCTTCCCTCCCCTCTGGCCGACTTTTCTGATGACGACGAGGCACTGAGTGGTGTCAACACCAAAAAGAAAATAGTCGGTGGAGTCCGCTTGCGGCGTTCCTTGCGTGCCGTTGGGAACGCAGATCACTTCTTGGCAAGCTGCATCATTTTGCGGAGATAAGAGGAGTTTTCGGACTTTGAAAAAAAATTGGAGTATAAGAAAAAAGAATTCGCGCATGGCCAATTCGCACATGGAGCAATTCGTCGCGTAGTCGTGTAGCCTCGTACTGTTGAAAGGGAATTTGAAAATCTCTTTAGTACAGTAATATTATTGAAAGCCAGAGTCATGCCGATGAAGATGTGAAGCACTCGCTTACTGTTGCCGTTTTACACGCAAGTAGCTTTGCGTTACACTTGTGAGCAAAGTTATGCATAGATTGAGTTTCTTGGCAGCTCCATTGTTGTTTCTGACTCGGAGACGCCTGATGTTGGGAAAAATTCCGCATCGGCAATGCACTCAAGCCTCATTGCGCCACAGGTCGAGAGGGCGACGGTCACGTGGCCCTCGACCATTATTTGGAGTCAAAGGTATCACAATTGGTAAAGTCCGAGGTTGAACGTAATGGCTTATAATGTGCCACTCTAGAAGGATCTTATGCCTGGATTGGAACTTGTTGACGTTCTTGCCAAGGGTTTGTCGAGGCACCTCATCTCTGGATATATTTTTTGACAAACCAATGAAATGAAACAGACCGTATAATTTGTGGACATCTGACTGTGTGTTTAAGATATGAACGGGCCCAAACAACTTCGAAATCTTATCGAGTGGATTCGTGGCCGTGGTCGGAGTGATATATAATCATCAGGGAAATCATCTGCTAAAAAGGAACGCCAAGCAAACACTTTCAAATTTTAAGAGAATGGTATCATTTATATCTACAATCAAATCATTCTATACGCCGGTTCCATGCTTTTAATATTTACGTGCCACCTTTGAATGCCAGAGACCTGCTCCACACCACCATGAACACTTTGTTACCCTCGCTCCAGAAACCCAAATCTATACAAATTCCCTAAGCCCAAACCCCATTCCAATGCTCCTGATCCTGCCATCCAAACCAAACATTTACATGAAGACAGCGAAAGCAACACCAAGACCAGCAATTGTGACCATTCCACCACCTTGAGCCAAGAGGGATGGTGCACCGGCAGTAGTTGCCTTCACTGGGCCGGCGGACGACGTCGCTGATGCCTTTGTTGTGTTGCCGTTCGCCTTGCCAGTTTCTGAGGGTGACATCTTTCCTGTTCCACCTGCTGCTCCAGACTTTGTGGAGTTCGATCCGCCACCACTGACCTTGCCAGTTGCAGAGGCAGTAGCTTCACCTGCTTTCCCGCTCTTTGTAGCTGAAGCCTGTCTACATGTTAGCCCAGAACTCAATGGGCCTTAGCAACTTTGAAAAGCTCACAGATTCAGAAGATTGTGCCGAGACGGTAGCGGCTGCGAGAGCGAGGACGAAGAGGCTTGAGTATTGCATGATGAGGATTTGAGGTTTGCGTATGGTGTGAGAAGTAGATAAAGGATAGCTTGAGTCAAATTGTTTTTATGTTTGTTGATGAGATGAGATGAATGCTTAGAATGTGGAAGGAAAGAAGTTCTGAAGCTCGTACTTATAATTCGGAGTCTGTCACTCGATCATTCTCTCGACTCCACAAAAACGTAGCACTTCCATCAATTCCTGGAGTGACCGTTGTCCATGTTGAGACCCGTAGCGAAACCTCAAACCCACATTACTCGACCTTTCAGCGATCATCAGGTAACAGATTTATTCTTGGCCGACGCGCAAGTGATCCGCGGCGTGATCTGTCTGCAGCGCGGAATTCATGCCTCTGATTCAGAAAACAAACAAAGTTATAGTCGGTAACATGGATTGCTTCCAATAGAAATCGATTGGAGTGGCAGTAGAAAGCGATCAATTGTTGAAACAGTGACATACGCACAGAGTCTCTCGAGTTTGAGCCTCTCCCAGTAGCAATTTGATCTACCTCTAGACTCGGCGTATCACAGTCGCACGAAGTCTTAATCTGAAGTAGACATGGGAACCACAGTAGTGTAAGGCTGACGAATAGGTGAATTATGAAAAGGACCGCAAAGTGCAACGGCCGTTGTTTCTATAATAGGGTGGTAAAAGCGAGGCTCAAATGGTAGCGGTGACCGCCTCAGAATAACTCGGGAACTGTCTAAACTCTTGTGCACCTAGCGCGTAGCTTGACAATCTTGGATTATACTTGTGACTTCTCTGATTATTCGTTCATGACTGAAATTTTGAACCGAATAGAAAAAATCTGCAGCCTTTCGTTGAAACTCCCAATGACCTTCCGCATGAGAGAAAGGGCTCCAAAGAGCCAGACCCACTTTTAAGGCGATTTGCGGAGAGCAGGGGATTTCCCAGCCGCCCCCATCGGCACTGTTCTTCCTGGTCATGTCTCAAACACCGCCGTAACAGCACACGTTCGAAACTTGGCATCTGTGCCAAGTTCGCGGTTGTGGCGTTTAACACTTGTCACTCGTGGGGAAGTCTCCATTCAAGCCAAGTCTCGTTTTGTTTATTAAACATGGATCGCCATCTCAGATATTGGAGCATATCGATTCTCGTCTCAAGGCATGACATTTCTCTGTATCATCATCACACTAGTCTTGGCAGAAATCTCTTTTGGCAAGATCTCTCGGGCCATTGTTGAAAACAGCTTTACTCAAACGTCACAATATGGAGGCGATCGACCATGACGCAGAAATCAGGTGAGAGGCTCAAAGTAGTTGCATTCTTCCGCATTTCAACTAGATGTTTAAGCCAATGGCATCATTGTACTGTACTGTATGTCCCCATATTTGAAAAGGTGCTAAGAAGAGAAGTCCAAAGATATGGGCAACTGCTGAGCATTTGGTAGCTATTCGGAGCAATATTGCGATCAGAGAGCGGACGAATACAAGATCCATGTCATAGAAGTGATTCAGATCGCACTGACTGTAAGAATTTTGTCTAGGATACTTCGGACATCGAATTTAGAGCAACCCTTGTCGTCTGGGTGAGGAAAATCTTGTTCGAGAAAGCGTCTCCCTATCTGTTCCGCGTTTTCCAATTCTTTCGCTTCATTGCCGGGAAGTTTCGAACAGACAGTGACAAGATCCTCCCCCCTCGCAGCTAGCAGAATAAGCTCATCCGCCCTTTCAACTATTGCTGGATCGATCCCGTTTATAGAAGCGCAACAAGTACCAAAGCTTGAATTGCTGCGGCCTGCCACGAAGTTGTACAGATACGTGATTTGGTCTTCCACCAACTCCGCATCTGAGTCTACACGAACCTCCATGTGGCCAAACGACAGCTCAGGGCTCTCCTCAAGGAATCCATTCTCGAAGATCTCGTGGAAATGCGTTGCGGCGAGTACCTTCGGACGGTCATCTCCTAGGCTAAGAAAATAGTCCAGAACGCCACAAGAGAGTCCTGCGCCGTCGTGAACATTCGTACCTTTACCAAATTCGTCAATGATTATCAGACTCCGGCTGGTCGCGAGAGTGGTGGCTAGAGCAATCTGTTGGAGATCGATCATGAAAGCACTTTTATTCTGAGAAACGCTCTCACGAGTCGCAATTCTCGTCAAAATTTTATCGGTCAGTCCGATTGTCGCTCGTTCGGCGGGTACATGACTGCCAATATGCGCCATATACACGATCAAGGCATTCTGCTTGAGGTACACCGATTTCCCCGAGTAATTTGGTCCCGTCATGACAAGCATGCTTGGGTCTTCAGCTTCCTGCTCGTCTTCATCACTAGAGCCACCTGTAATATGGCAACTGTTCGCAATATATGCTGGCACTGTCAATTCTTGAAGTGGATGGCGGCCACTTTCTATTTGAATAACATTGTCTATCGTCATTCGTGGTGAGTTGAACCCATATTTGCGAGCTCCCAAGGCCAGTGCTACCAGACTATCGAGATCTCCCAATAGGTCAGAGGTTAGGATGAGTAGTTGCTGATGCTCTAAGATCTTGACAGCCAATTCATGGATAATCTCAATCTCCTTGTCTGAGATAAAGTCAGCGCGTGAAGCAGAAGCTTGCTATATGAAGTAAGATGAATTACCGCATATCATGTCATACAAATCACCAAAGTAGTTGTCCATCTCCTTCATGCTGTTATTCTTGTAGTAACCCATGTCATTACTCACGAACATCTTATCCCACACATCGTTTTCCATGCCCTCGCCTTCATATTTTCCTGTGCCAGTGTCGGGATCAAGAGGTACGACGGTGAGAAATCCAAGTTGTGGGAAGAAAATACAATTTTCAACATATTGGCCAGCCCATTCTGGCATTTCCTCCGAGAGTTGAACCGCAGCTTTGGTAAGGAGGCTATCCATGCCGTCGTACGTCCGCTTGATGTCATCTAGGTACACATCTACTCCTTGCAGAACTGCCGTACGATGCTGTTCTGCAGATCTTTGGAAATCGACAACTTCTGTAATCATCTCGCCAATATCTTGGATTCTCAAAGGCTGTATCTCAGCGAGGAGCTGGTGATCCTGTCAGTCTTTATTCGATAGTGAACAATGACCGGTGGTCGGTTACCTTGTTGCAGATAGCAAGTAGACGGCCACCACTTAGTTCACGAACAGCTTCCAGAATCTTCAAGGTGTGAAACGTGAAACTTCTAATGTTGGCCCAAACACCTCTGAATATGCTACTGCCTTTACCCATATCAGTAATACCCTTTTGCAGATGGATCACCACTGATCGGATGTCCTTGATGTGCTTCAGACTCTTGTTGATGTTGTCTAATAAGGGTGAGTTCTCTGGCCTGAGCAGGATGTTGAGTGTATTCAAGCGCTCGTCAATCACATCCAGGTTCTTACTTGGCCGTAAGAATATTTGACGCAGCTTCTGTTTACCTTGTGGTGTATGAGCCAAATGGAAGAACAGGCCAAACACAGACAAGCTCTCTTTCGCTCCAGATGACGATTTGTGCGAATTTGGATGGTTTTCCGATTGGATTATCTGAAGTGAGGCCAAGGTATCGGCATTGATAAACATCTGATCAGAAAGCATAAACATTTCGATCGTACGGGTTCGAAATGCAACTAATGCTGCTCGATCATTGGGGAGGTAATCGATGTTCTTTCTTCGGGAAATATAACTCAGTATTGCGCCGGCACAGCCCACCTGCACCGCTAATTAGTCTTCCCAACGATCTATCATTGCGTGTAGAGAGCGTCGGGTATTAAAGACGTACCGTGAGCGAACTATCGAGATCAATCCACCCAGCGAGCCGCATCAATCGCCCCTGGCGTCCAGTCCCACCGTGCTCACCACGAATGGCCTCGCCAGCCATGTCTTCTCCGGGGATCGCGAAGACAACATTTGGAGACTGGTCCGCTCCCAGTTCCAATCCCACAAGTTTGTTCTTTGCCTGGTCGACCCTGAAGTCGGATGACGGCTGCGAGTCAAGGATGTACGAGCCGAACACGTCGTCTAAACCACAAGGTCAGCAATATGGTAGGCAAAGGACATTGGAGATAGAGACGTACTTGCTTCATCGCCGCGATCAATACCACGAGCATCCTTGCTTAGACGCTCTTCCAACTTCTCCTCAGAACGAGTACTTATTAGAATGCGAGTAGGCTGTGCGTGGAGTTTCAAGGTATCGATAATATCCAGGCCTCCAAACTTAATGTCTTGCATCAAACACAATTTCTCCTCTCGTGCAATGTAGTAGGAGCATCCAATCGTGCCACCTTTCATGTCGATAGCCATGATTACTTCGTTCATGGAATCCGCATCCTCGCGTTGGCGAATCTCTTCTTCCGTTTCTTCATACTCAGTTTGGTCGACATCTTCAGTTTGAGATGAGACAGGCCAAGAGGTGTGAGAAGACGCCGGCCGAAATGACAGTCTCCTTTGATGGGGAGTTGTTGGCAGCGCCGGGGAAGATTGAGGTATGCTTCGTGGCACGGAGCTCATACGAGAGAATGTCCGCGGACGGGACGACGATTGAGGCCGCGACGATGCTGGAGCCCGAGAGGAAGAGCTTGACCCAGCACCTGAACTGAGCTTACGACGTTTGAAAGCCATCTTAGAGCAGTTGATGGTCAGTAGTATTGTCGCCGAAGGGAGGAAGACAAAACAGAGGATAAGCGAGACTTGACTTTGAGGTTCAATCAAGAAAGGAAGGAGTGCTGTAACAATGCTAAAGCCAAGCTGCTGATCAAGAAAAAATTATTCCGAAGCACATGTCTTCTCTTGACTAGGCAAAGACTGATGGAAGATTCAAGCCTTTCGAATTGCAACACGTGCTTAGCTGAGATGCCTTCATGAGCAGGCGCAGGACTCCAACTTCCCATATATCGAGACCCTAGGTACTCCTTTACAATTCTCCAATTATTTACCACCCTAGCTTTTCGGCGCTGCAGCACTACCGCCTTCCCTGACCCATTCCGCAAACTCCTTCCGTTGCTTCCTAATATCTACGAAGCCTGGTCTGCTCTCAAGCAACTTGAATGGATTGCCAACATAATCCTTATCCACTTCTCCGTCACCGTTCATGAACCCTTTTTCTCCTTCGCGCTCAATCTGGCCGGCCCAGACGCGCCATTGTATCGGTCGTAGCTCAGGGGTGTTGAGGACGAGCCCGAGGCAGATCGTGAAAATGGCTACAATTGTTTCGATGGAGATGTCGATTGGCAGCGTGTTGATAGTAGAGGAAGCCGGGCCATGAGATGTGATTGAGGACAATGCTGCTGTGCTTGTAGAATGCAGGGCAGAATGCTCGTGAGCGGAATAGCAGCTGTTGACAGGTCTTCGTCAGTATTTGCAAATATTTGCAGCGCATTATCTGGAGGAGATCACTCACGCATGTGCCAGGAACAATAAGCCTAAGCCTGTGATTGACTTTGATAGCCACGTCATGTTTGAAGGGCAATACGTCTGTTGGTAGCTTGAGTTGTGTGCGGTAATCGAGGAAGATTTGAAGCTTTATCGCGTCGCTTACTGTACGAAAATAGGCGCGGCGCTCACCGGCAGGGCAGGGCCTTTCAAAATCGACGGGATTTCACAAGTCTATCGCAACGTATTGTTTAACATTCAAGAGATAATTTGGGCATAAGTTTTTGACATTTCATTTCTATTGCTAATGCTAGCCATGGTCATCTTATCATGATGCACCGCTGATTAATCGTCTCTTCGAAACTCTTTCAATAACCAGCAGAACCAACGCGTCAAATGAAGCCTGCCCAGGATGTAGATGGGGAAGAAGCAGGAACCGATATATCTCTACAACTTTTGCATAGCAACCTATATGGTGGTAAGTAATAGGATAATCGTGTGGCATGGAACAAGAACTTACGACATCGGATGACTGAACGTAATCCTCAAATTCAGCAATCTCCTCCTCCAGCTCAGTGAGACCAATCTTGTCATCCTCAATGACCAAAGTGATCTGGAGCTTCTTGATACCGAAACCAACGGCAACAAGCTTAGAGGAACCCCAGACGAGACCATCCTTTTCGATACCACGGACGGAGGCCTCCAAAGCCTTCATATCAGTCTCATCATCTGAAAGATTCGTCAGTACCAAGGCTCAATATCTATGAATGGGATCAACATACCCCAAGGCTTAACGTCTAGAGTGACAACAGACTTGGCAGCGGGCTTGGTCTTTCCTTCCTTCTTCTTCTTATATTCAGCCAAACGCTCATTTCTGATTCGCTCAGCTTCAGCATCTTCTTCCTCATCGTCACTGCCGAACAGGTCGACATCATCGTCATCCTCCTCCGCAGCAGGTGCCTTTGCTGGGTTCAAGGTGACCTCGCTAACTTCAGGGCCGTAGGTGGTGTACGCCTTTGAGGCATCTCCAGGTAGTGTGGCAAACTCCTCGGTGTATGAAGAAATGTGCTTGTACCATCTAGCAGCGTGGGGGTATTTGGCGGCGTCTGGTGCAGACTTGAGGGCCTTGAAGGTAGCAGCATCGGCTTGCGAAGGAGAATATCTGGCTTGGAGTCAGTCCTGTGGATTTACGCTGCAAATCCGAGATTGTATGATGAATAGAAGGAAAATTCAGAGGTGCACTTGAATGCAATGGTGATCGCCATTTGACGGTTCTTGAGGCCGCTCAGTAACACGGACCAATGTTGCTCATCATTAAAAGGGAAGTCGTTCGAGGGAGGGGAGCCGTGCGGTGCGAGACGCAACGACTCCTTGAACCAGGAAACCACATGGAAAATTCAATTATAATATGTTGAGATACGTACCCAACGATGTATGATCGCGTCGTCAACCAGTTGTTAAGGACTGAGTCACAGTCAGTTTGAGCGTCCTCTTTTTCTCCGTTGTCTTGCGATCGAAAGGATCGAGCTGGAGCGGGGAGCAGCAGGCTTACCGGTGAGACCAGTGTCGGTGAGGATATCGGCGAAACCCATTATGACAAATTTTATGATTTGAGGTTGGGTGTTTGCGTAGAAGAAGGGAGGTTGGGCTTGGGGGTTTTGTTCGTGGTGGGGGTGGTTTTAAATTTTGACCTTGCTGGCTGGAAAAGATCGTGGATGTGGACTTCGTGCGGTAAAGGCGGCCGTGATTGGCTGCCGAGCTAAGGTGCCAACTAGACCAGATTGGGCCTTAGCGGGGGTTTGGACCTTAGATTTCGAGAAGCAGCTTGAATGTTCGATTTGAGCAAAAAGTATCAGACCATACTTATGATGGATTGTTTTAAGCCGCATGTTGTTTGTATGATTTTAAAAGCATGATGCCGCCGTTGACTTTCTTTCCCAGGAAACGTTCGTTTCAACAACCATAAACATACGTACAAGTACAATATGATTTCAAGTCGAATTGCCTCCCGGCGCATTGCAGGTGCCACCCTCAATGGAGCTCTGCGCAATCGAGCTGGGCCCCTTCTTGCCATAGCTTCAGTACGGAATACGCTCAATGTTGCGCCACGAACCCTCGCCATTACTGCCGTCCGCACATATGCCGGCAGAGGACCCCATCCACCAGGCGGTACGCATCGTATGGATCTTGGTGGAGGTGGAGAGGAGAAAAGCGCGTTGGAACAATACGGAGTTGACTTGACAGCTCGGGCGAAGGACGGAAAGCTTGATCCTGTTATTGGCAGAGATGCAGAGATTCATAGGACGATTCAAGTACTGTCGAGACGTACCAAGAACAATCCTGTTCTAATAGGAAGCGCTGGAACTGGAAAAACCGCGATCCTCGAAGGTCTGGCACAACGGATCATCAGGGGCGATGTACCAGAAAGTATCAAAGACAAGAGAGTCATTTCACTCGATCTCGGGCAACTTATTGCTGGAGCTAAGTTCCGAGGTGACTTCGAAGAACGTCTCAAATCGGTGCTGAAAGAGGTACAAGAAGCCCATGGTGGTGTGATTCTTTTCGTAGACGAATTGCACACTCTTCTGGGTTTGGGGAAAGCAGAAGGCAGCATTGATGCCAGCAATCTTCTGAAGCCAGCTCTTTCTCGGGGAGAGCTTCAATGCTGTGGTGCGACGACGCTGAACGAATACAGAGCAATTGAGAAAGATGTTGCTTTGGCTCGACGTTTCCAGCCCATTCAAGTCAACGAGCCTACAATTCAAGATACCATTAGTATATTGAGAGGTATCAAGGAGAAATATGAAGTTCATCATGGTGTCCAGATACGTGATGAAGCTCTTGTTGCCGCTGCGACCTATAGCAACCGATATATCACAGACAGATTTCTCCCAGATAAGGCTATTGATTTGATGGACGAAGCCGCCAGTGCTTTGAGATTGCAACAAGAGAGCAAGCCCGAAGATATCATGCGTCTAGACCAACGGATTATGACCCTTCAGATTGAACTCGAAAGCTTACGTAAAGAAACCGATGTGCCAAGTCGAGAGCGAAGGGAGAAACTTGAAGCAGATCTGAAAGCATGTCAAGACGAGGCCAAGACTCTCACTGAGAAATGGGACGAGGAAAGAAAATTAATCGAGGGCGTCAAAAAGACCAAGGAAGATCTGGAAAAGGCTAAAGTTGAACTAGATCAAGCACAGGTATGTGATACTGAGCGTTGACCCTGAAGCCCTTAGTTTGAATGTCCGAGTTTGTGTAGAAAATTCTGGTTATCGTCCACAACGTCTGGACATTTCACACATCAGGGCGACTTGAGCACCGATCATCTCAGCCTACGCCCTAGTTTACTGACATATATGTAGCGTGAGAACAATTTCGGTCGGGCTGGAGAGCTCAGATATTCGATAATTCCCGCCTTGGAAGAGAAACTCCCAAAAGAAGGCGAAGCATCTGAAAACGGAACCCTGATTCATGAATCTGTAACGGCAGACGATATCGCGTCTGTAGTCTCCCGAGTAACAGGAATACCTGTTACGAAGCTTTCTTCAGGCCATGCTGAGAGATTGATCAATATGGAAGATTCTCTCCGCGAATCTGTTCGAGGCCAGGATGAAGCTTTGAAGGCAGTTGCAAATGCTGTCAGGATGCAACGTGCTGGCTTGAACGGAGAAAACAGGCCTCTAGCTTCATTCTTCTTCCTTGGACCAACAGGTGTTGGCAAGACGGAACTGAGCAAGAAGATGGCAAACTTCCTGTTTTCCACCGAATCCGCGGTCGTTCGATTCGATATGTCTGAATTTCAAGAGAAGCACACGATATCCCGACTTATCGGCAGCCCTGCAGGATACGTCGGCTACGACGATGCTGGTCAGCTCACCGAAGCGGTCAGGAGGAAACCTTACGCTGTTTTATTGTTCGATGAGTTTGAAAAGGCTCATCGCGATATCTCTGCGCTTCTTCTCCAAGTCTTGGACGAGGGCTTTTTGACGGATGCTCAAGGCCATAAGATTGACTTCAGAAATACTCTCATCGTGTTCACTTCCAACCTAGGAGCAGATATCCTCGTCGGCAACGATCCGCTACATCCATATCACGAAGAGGCAAATGGTGAAATAGCTCCCAAGATCCGCAGTGCTGTCATGGATACAGTGCAAAGAAATTGTAGGCTCCCGATGTTCGACATCCTCAGCGAAGCTAATATCATTCAGATGCCCCTGAATTTCTCAATCGGATTGATGAATTCATCATTTTCAAGCGCCTATCTACTGGTGCTTTGAGAGACATTGTTGATATTCGTCTCAGAGAGCTACAGACGCGACTAGATGAACGGCGGATAGTCCTCGAAGTTGACGACAAAGTACGAGAATGGCTAGCAGAACGTGGCTATGACCCAAGATTTGGAGCCAGACCACTTAACCGCCTCATCGCAAAGCAGATCGGCAATGGACTGGCCGATAAAATAATTCGGGGAGAAGTCAAGATGGGTGATCATGCAGTAGTGCATATTAACAACGATGGCGATGGTTTGGACATTGGTGCTAAGTAGGGAGCTTCGAAAATGTAAGCGTTGGCGAAATGAAGAGCATTAAGGCGTATCGGCGGTATGCATTGCAAGGCGAATCTCGACTCTGGTTATTAGAGAGGGGAGTTTTGGTGTGTGTAAAATATCCAACTCCTCTCTTTTCATGTACATTACCTCATCTCAAGAATATCTTAGAAGATAAGAATACTTTCGCAGCTCATTTTGGAAGTGGCTTGAAGAAATCGGCAGTCGATTCGCGAGGATCAGCCACCAAAGGCATCGTCAAGCCTAGCTGAACGGCTTGCAACAACCACCTTCGTCTCTATTAACTCAAGATAGAAGGCTGCGGAAAATGTGCTAGGCAAGTGCCATTCCAATGGAAGTCTATTCGTGTTGTTTCTCCCGTCTTCCCGCAAGTGGGCGCACATGAAATCTTGCTGCATTCCCTCCTTTCTTTGATGCAGCCTCGTCCCATATTTCTCTCAAATTGCTATTTTGACTTTCAACATCAAGCATCGACTCCTGTGGATTATCAAATCCTGGATTTCCGATAATTAAGTGCAACCTCTATCTACGTTCCCTAGTCTACTCGCCGTTAAGAGCGGTTCAGGCGTAACAATGGCTTCCAGTCTCTACTCCTACCAAAGCTGGCTCAAGTTCTACGAAATCAAAGCCTCAGTCCTTCCATACACCACCAGAGCCAGCCCAATCTTACTGAAATCCGAACTTCTTACAATAAGCCAAACCGCACTCGACCGCCGCGCCCGTGAGCTCCGCGACAGCGACTCCTACCTCAACAAAAAGCTCAAAACCGCCGCCGCAGGTATAGTACCTGGTCTAAAATCCTTCGTCTCCGTGAAGCAATCCGAGAAATTCGCCGACGAAGCCTTGCGTGCCTTTGGGCTATCCGACATGGCTGGTCTAGAGACTGTCGCTCGGAATCTCAAGCGTTCTACGAGTGGCAGGCAGGATCTGGCAATGGATGTGCTGAAAGGGTTAGCTGAGACGCTGGGCAAGCTGGAATTCGATCAGCTGTTGACGGAGACGGGCATCCATGCTGCGAGTGAGACGGTTCATTTGAAGCCTGGAGTGGGACAGGCGATTAGTGCGGGGATTGGCTATACGATGACGAGGAAGAGGCTGTTGAGTATTGTTGAGAAAGCGAGAGCGACGGCCGGAGATGTGCATAAAGATCTGCTGATTCCCACTGTGGTTCAGAAAGCGCTGTAAGTGTCGTTCCTGGTAAGGATTGGGAGATTCAAAACTGATAGTAGAACAGTATTTCCGCCGCACCGACACACTCTACTACGCGAACCTCTCCTGCAAGACCTTGCCCACCTCTACACACTTATTCGAGCCGCCGCAGACTGTTTGGGGACATACCAAGCGTACACTCAGGTGTGGTATTTAAACATCCATCGACCACCAAGACCATACTCTTCGACGCCTTTATGTCTATCGCCGCCCTGACGCTTCTCACATGCCTCTACTTTTACAAATTCGAGTTGGCCAACCATAAGCTGTCGCAAGGGCAGCAATGGGGTCTGATTATGACAGTGGCCATGACTCTCTCGTTGCTGAGACAGGTTTCTGCTTTTAGGATAATGCTCGTAGGACATGTGGTTGGTAGTGTCCTATTCTGGTCATATCTGCACTTCAGATCGAAGAGTATGAAGGGTTATGATGGAACTGCCCAGATCGGCATGGTGATTATCGTCACGTTTGCTGGGCTCCTGTTTCTTCGGCAGAAACAGACCAGTTGGCTTTAAATGGATTGAACTTTGCGGGCCCTCGAAGAACACGATTCGGTTGTCAAATGAATTTCGGAATCGAAAACGCCTTTTTCAAAGAGTGATGGTTAAATTCACTTTTGGTTATCAACCCATACAAGAGCTCTATTCGGCAACTTGCGATCAGACCACAAGCGGTCAGCTAGCTCCACTGGTGCTCCCCCTTTATATTCTGCCAGCCTCGCTCGCTTCCCCCACAAAATTAAATCCCCAAAGGTGTCAAAAAATTGCGAAAAAACTGCTCTAAGCACAGCTCCGAAATGCTGTACGAAGAGAAGAAAACAAGCCCTGTTGAAGAGGGGTTGTTATTTTTATCGCGTTGGCGTTTTGCAAGATGAGCCCCCTTGCGTTGTCGAAGTTGCTGAATGCTCATATCGATCCACTCGCAAGACACAATTTGACCTGAACCACTAAGCCTAGTGGCCGCCCTTGTGTTTGTTGAAGACTTTTGCCTTATTTTAATATATACAGACCAGAAGGATTTTGGGTCAATCATGGGAAAGGGGCTCGCTAGGATTGGTGAGCAGAGATTTTACTCGTTTCGTATGGACTTCTGAAGCAATATTGTAATTTTTGGTGGATGATTCACCTGACTTAATTCAATGCTGTTCCAAAGGGAGAAGTCTCAACCGAAGTGGTCAGGTTCCAGCTCTTCATGTGTCATTGATTCACTTTGGTTACAGGGCCACAGAATACAATATCTTGTCACTTCAAGCGTACCAACTACCAATTCAAACTTCGATTCTCAATGGCCAACCTTGCTCGCAATCGACCCCCGAGGGATCAAGAGTTCGAGCTTTCTCATGACAAAGTTCCATCTGCTGCCATTCATTATACAGTTGATGAACTACCCGAGCCGCCTCCAACTCGCCTCGACATTCGAGATGGCATGGTCAAACGGAAAGGCGGCGGATTCCTAGCTCCAGCGCCAGCATGGTACAACAACATTGATGAATGTGGCAATTTTTGGAGGAGACTGTACGATGATGGCCTCACTTTCGTTATGGGCTTTCAGTGTACATGGCTAGAGCTTGAAAAGGTTGAAGACTTTATCATTAAGGAGCTATTCACTCTCACCGGCCGCACCCTTTCCCACGACGTTGCTGAACGAGTCCTCCACCTTGAAAGTGGCTTGGTCAACACTTCCATTAGCATGCATAACCTCGTCGAGAAAATTATGGATAAATTCGCCTTCACCAAGGCTGAACAAATTCCAGCCCACTTCCGGTTCCATCAAATTCTGAACCTCATTACCACGGCGAAAGGTCGAATTGAGAAACAAATCAAGTTCATTTCTGGCAAACCTAGTAGGCCATTGTACACAATATTTATCTCTTGATGCGACACTTCCCGAGTTCCTCAAGAATGCCATTCGGCACCTGAATATCTCTATTTTCTTTTCAAACAACCCTGAAGAATCAAGCCTAACGACCAATACTTCTCCAGGTAGCTCATCTCCGAAACCAGTTCAAGTCTCGTCCGCCATTTATGCCAACCATTCCAACTTTCCCCGTCCTATTGGTGCAGATCCAAAGCCGGATAAGAACTCAAAGTACGACCTCAGCGATTGCCACTTCAGGGTAGACATAGACGGTAAAAGACGAAATATCCCGATATCCATTCCTCTAGCCGACCTCCTTGATAAGGTAGCTGGCGGGGACACTTATGCTCTCAACAAGAAGATCAATTTTGAGCAATTCTTGGCCATTTTGGAAAGGCATCATAACTTTCTTGAGGAAGCTTTACGACATCTGCTTCAGATTGCGCATCAATGCAAGCGAGGATATCGTCCGGATTGTGGACAACAAAGAGGATCTCATTGTCGCCATCTTAGCACTCCACGCTCCGGCTTCTCAGACACTGCCTCTTTTTCTGGTAAAAGTTAACTCTCTCTGGTTACGATAGATTTCAGCTGACCCGGTGGAACTACAGCGCAGACGGGGGGGCGGCAAGCCTAAGGCTTGATTGACCTCACGAAATGCTCCTTACCAGATCATCCTCTACAACAGAAACATTCCCCCAGTAATTATCTGGCGTCTAAGCCCAAACCTTCCTGCACTTGCCATGAGCTGCATATGGCCTTTAGCCCGGCACTCTCATTGCATTATTACCGCGGCCGGAGTAGTAGCAAAGTTCTGGTCGGCTCCTTTTGTTAATTTAGTTACTCCAGCATTTCTATAATTCAATTACAATCTTCTCGGCAGTTGTATTCGCTATTGCACAATGTTTTACAAATTGTCCGAAAATCCTGGGATATCAAGTGGTCGGGACCTCTGGAGACTTGGCCGGTGCATGAAGCCTCGGTGCTTGATTCTTGGTTGGCAAAATTGATGGATCGAGGTGCAGATCGAGGACCTAGCCTTATTGGAACGCTTCTGTCTAGTTCAAAGGGCCTCCGACCTCTCATGGAATATCACTTTGAGAGTCCCAGAATCTTGGAGCTTGTGAAGGACATTATCATGAGGTTGCAGCTTTTGCGGCGTTTTCCCATCGGGACCGAAAAGTGTCGGGAGCTAACCTCGTAAATACGGATAGTAGGCAGCGGATGCTAAGGCTAGAACGGTGTCAGACTTTTTTTTATTAAAAATTCCCTTTGATCAGGCCCGCTTGTGTACGCCTCCCACATAGTTTACAGTAGGGGAGCTTTATTATCGTGTTGCAGAGGCCCTTCCTGAACGACTTCTCCCCCGCCCCTATCGGTTGTTGTGACGTAAATATAACTGTACTGTATAACTAGCGGAAGCGCGGGAAGCGCTCTTGAAATCCTGAAATTTAAGATCTACGCTGTCCCTTCAAATGAAAGGCTATCCAGAGCTTAAGAGAGTTCTCCACTCCTTTACAGTGACTGCCATCCAGATGCAAGATAGCGTGATGCCCCAATACATCTTCCGCTTCTTCCATCACTAAACCATTACGTCCGTCAATTACAAGCAATCCCGCTCCTCCACAAACTCTAATCGAAATATTGTCGCCTCGGCCCGCTAAAACGTTCTGACCAATCTTAGTGTGGGGGACAACTCCAAATGATGGCTGTAGTGTAACGTTAGGCTCCAACACTCCTCCTTCCTTTCGTCCCTATTTGTCGTTTCTTTCGACAACTCTCCGCGTGAGCGCCGTAGTGCATGAAGCCCCATCATGTGCCATCGTCTCCTTTCCAGGTATAAGTATCCCCTCGAGTCTCGATGTACCTTCTTATCTTCTCCTATCATACCATCTAAGCAAAAGACACAAGCACCATAAACTCAGACCTCCACACATATACCAAGTCTCTCAGACCAGAAACAATCAGCAAACATGAAGGGCGACGGACACTGCAGCTCTTGCTCTTGCACCTCTTGCGATGGTTGCTCTTGCTGCAAGGTATGTCCTCCTTCTCCCCCCGTGAAGTGATCCCTTGTAGTTGACAAGCCTCAGCACTAAATATCCCCAATCATTTGTGCCCATATCAACGATTTCGATTACTGGTGGATATCGGAGGCAAGGATAGGGAGGTGTTCGGGATGGATTTGCCTTGTGTGGATTCGTAGAGGATACAGGCATCGGAGGTATTCACTCTTTAGGCAGTATATATTAGCAATGGACTCGTCTTCATTGACTGAATTTGACTCACCTTGTATCTATGCTCCTCGTCACTAGCTACTTCCGAGAAACAACCTTTCAAGTGCTCTATTTGATGTGTTAATTCCTAAGCTAAACATCACTCGATGTAGCTAAAATCCTAAACTCTTAAGAACTTACCATTTTCTCTGGCCACACAAGCCTGCCACGTACCACACTATAGCTGAATAGCGAATCATCACTTGATGCTGTGATAGCGGCATATTAGCTGCGCAGACGGTGGAGTTGCTTTCAGCCAATTGTGAATAGGAGGGGAGAGGAGACGTCTGGGGGGCGGGGGTGTCGGTTCGTAGAACAGTCATGAAAATGAATAGAATAATCAGTCCAAAGAAGAAGAAGAGGTCAAAGAAAAAGACGTCTCTCATAACATAAACTTGACGCCAACGTAGAAGAGTGATGGAGCTCAATGTTTCTTTCCGTAGATGGCATAATGCGATTCCGTATCAATGACCACTGTAAAGTCATTGTCGCCGCAAATGTGGACATGTCGTATGCTACTCCAAGGCTCCTTCATCTAGAATTAAAGCTTGTGAAGTGCCGGAGGGAATGCCATTGTTTATTAAAGGTATCGCAGCAACCTTGTTGGATAGGTGGAGCTTGAACTACACCACGATAGGAATTTCGGGCACCTTGATGGTCGAATTATACCATTTTTACGTTAAGGGTCTTTTTATTTCGAGCTTCAATATTTTCATCTCCAAGTGACGGCAAGTCAGACATGGAAAGACCGCTTTGTGGGACTTGCTGAAAGTTCTTTAGCCATGGCAAGAATGAATCCAATAAACGGTGATTTTAGAAGCAGCACTTGCTATCCACCAATCCGCTCCCACTTACCTGAAAGCACTTGACTGCAACCCCAAGATGGTCCAAATATATGATAGCACGACGGATATTAGTGTATTATTGTATGATATGTACCAACTAGCGCGGCTGGACATGAAATCCAAAGCCAAAGAACCCCTTAACTCCTCCGATGTCTCCCCGAGCATCAGATGCATCCCTGAACGCCCATGCGAAACCATGAATGCTTGCCCTATGTGCGAATGTCTCCAAATAAAACATCGACGACTTCATCTAGGAACGTGAATACGAGGTGTGAACTATTTTTCATCATTAGCATTGTGAGATGTGGGATCAGAATAAAAGACTTACTTCAATCGCGGATTATTAAGCGTAGCAAATATCCTCCTACTCGCGGCTTGAGCATTTACTCTACCCACCACACTGGCAGCCAAATCCGGCACCAGAGTAGCAAGCATCAAACTTGCTTCAGTTCGACTTTTCGACTTCTCAGAGGCAGTTCGTGGTTTGCCATCTCTTTTCAGCTGTCCTTTGGGCCACATGGAGTCTTTGAGCAGGTTCACGTATTTGATGATGGCTTCTTCGGAAATGAAGCCTTTGACGTTCTCGCGGACCTTCCGTTCGATCGTGCCTCCAAGGAGTTGGTGCAGAACTACCACTACGGCTCTGCCACGCAACCAGTTGTTGCCGCGGTTGAGCTCGAAGACTTCCAGAAAGATGTCGCATATGGGTTTCACGAAAGGTTCCAGCTCTCGATCTTCGAAGGCGTTTAATTCGGCCTCAGCTTCTGCAACGGTAAGGGGATCTTCGCTGATGGTCGTGGGCATTGTTATGAGCTGGCTTGTGGCAGCGGACAGTAAATTCTGGCCGGCTACAGAAAGCTGATCGAGAACGGGAATGTTGCCTAAGAGGTCTTCCATGCCATCTGTTACTGAGTTGTAGAATCTGGTCATGATATCTTTCTTGTCGTCTTGGTCGTAAGTGCCGTCACCAGAAGGAGCGATAGTACTCTGTGATAGGAAGGCGCGAAGCTCTCGACTACGACAGACATCTGGCAGCAGCAGAATCTCTCGCAGATACTTCTCAAGTGCTAACCTTCGCTTGTGAAGGAAGTCGCTCTGCAGCTTCATGACCATCCGTCGTCTTGGGAAATCTAGGTTTCGAACGGAATGATACTTAATCCTCAGACGCTGGTGTAGCTCATGGAATTCGCTGTAACGTCGCGTGATCGTCCAAGTCGCCGCAGGCATCTGCTCTCCCGCTTTGCGTTGCACTTCGATGACATAGACGGCGTACTCTCGCCCGTCATCCTCTTTTCCCACCATGATAGATTTGATCTTGATGGTAGACCGACCATAGAGACTATTGTCACTTTCTTGAATAACGTACTGCTGGCGCTGAAGCTCCTTGCGTCGGATTTCTCGTTGCAGACTTGCTTTAGACTTTCGCAAGATCCGTAGCTCGGCATTGTTGTTGGTGAGCTCTGCTTTCCTGGTAAGAGAATCAACCACCGCGTCTTGAGCCATAAGCCGGTCGATGTCAATAGTGAGAGCCGTGATAGCTTCAGCAAGACCAAGATCTCCTGGTGCAGCCTCGTGAACACCTTCCTCTTCATCTTGATTTTTGTCTTCTTCGGGATCCTCATGCTCATCTGAAAGAAACTTCTCCTCATCACCAAACAAATCGTCGTCTGTGAAGACCCCAATTCTAGATGATGTATTTACAAGCCCCAGAGACGCGATGCTCGGCTTTTCTGTTTTCTCTCCAAACAAATCAGCACGCTTGTGGTCTACAGAACTCCTCGTCGACCCATGGCCATTCGGAGAAGCAATGCTTGGTGTTGCAGAATCTGCATGGTTTTCGTCCCCGAAAAGAGAATTTCGGAGGTCTTCAACGTCAGGCTTGTCCTCCATGATGTTATTCAGTGCCGCTTCCATAGCTTCGACGACATTGCTATCTGGCACAATATCTTCTTGGGGCTCCTGGTCAAGACTGTGAATCGAGTTGTTCATCCCCTCACTATCAACATCATCGTCGTCAAAAAGTGGCGAAGCATTCTCCTCATCAAATGAACGTCGAGATCCAGCCAGAGGATCTGGTGTACGAGACGCCCCAGATAAGTCAGTTGCAGACGCAGTCGTTCGACGGAGATCACCCCTTCGAGGAACCAGCTTCGCAGATACCCGTGATAGCGGATTAGGCTTCACTGGAATTGCTTGCGAAGAACTTGCTCTGGCGGGAAGGGAAGGCTTATGAACCACTGTATCTGCTCTCAATGGACCTAGCGAGGAAGGTGGTGTAGGCGGGGTCAGTCTTTTCGATGCCTCTTGTGATGTTAGGCATTTGTAAAACAAATCTGATTTCTTGAAGTTCTGGAAGTGCTTTTCCTGCATAGTATGGAGAGCTGCTGTTTGAGCTCTCAGAATAGCTCTTCGAGCCTGGAAGTATTGCCGAGGTGTAGCTTCCTTGCCCGACTTGAGAAAGTCCCGGACGAAATTCTTCGAAGTCTCCGAGACTCCAAGCTCTGGCTTTCCAAGATACGCTTCGTTGATCTGAGCAAGATCGGTTCTGTCCGCCTCGGTCCATGGCTTCAGTGTTGCGGGTATCTCGTCGTCCTCAGTAGATTCATCCTCAAGCGGATTTCGGAAGCCATCAACAACGATCCAGAATTGTACCAAAGGCATGAGATTCTGCCTATCCATGTACTCCATGAAATAGGAGAGTCCCGATGGATCGTGTAATAGGTTTACCAGCGTAGCATTTTCGAGTTTAGAGTCCTGGTTACCATTGTGATTTAGAGCAGGTGCTGGTATTTGCTGTCCGCTAGCTGCTAGTTGATTGACTCTCTGGTCTGCTATTCGTTTTCCTATATCCAAACGCCGTAGATATACTGGATCCTGACCTTCCTGTAAAGCGTCCCTTTTCAGTTGACTTGAGATTTCACTCCGAAATCTTCTCGCATCCGACAAATTGTTGACTTTCCGGATCGCTCGTATGAACTTCTCGAACTTGCGCTCATGGTCTCCAGGTGATATTTTCGGAAATGACACTGTTCGTCTCGGCTTCGGAGCAGGGGAAGCATGTTCATCTAGAGCTGCTCGTAATTTCCGTACGGTGGAGCGATCCTGAAGCATAGAACGTCCCTAGTTCAGTCAGTACAGTAAAATCTTCGTCCAACTTAGTCTTACGTACATATGCTTCCATGACCTGATTCCAAGTATCCGGATCCGACAGCAGCTGCATAACGGGCGTGAGGACCGCACAAGAAACTAGCTCCTGGACCAGAACCGCAACAGCTCGACTAGCAATAACCCTCTCTGGCAGCAGTTTGGGCAGCAAACTCTTTGTCAAATTCCGCAAATAATCCTGCTGTACCAACTTCGTGTCCGAGTATGCCAAAGATGCCGCCGGGTGTAATTTTCCGTCCCTGTATTTCGCAGCAATCGCTAGATCCAACTCCTCCGACTCCGTAACATTCCTATTCAAGTGCTTGCCCCGTATAGCCCTCTCCGCTTCGTAGAAATCCTTGAAATGCGCCGTCAGAATCGGCACGAATCTCGTAGTGACAATTTCCGTGATATCGAGCTCCAAGAGCCTATCTCGCAGGCTGCCCAGCGCCATGCGGATCGTCTTGTCCACTTCATTGATGAAGACCGGGTTCTTGCTTATATTCGAATACCAGGAGTTGACAAAGTCCCTCAGGATGAATTCCAGCAGCTCATCCAGCGCGTTCGAGACCTTGAAGTCTTCGGGGTAGAGCGGTTGCCAATGGTAAGCTTGCCGGCTTCGAAGGGCTGCGATTTCCTTGTCCCATGATTTCGCGGCGATAAAGGCAGGCCCTTTCGGTCGAACCAGCGTGTTTCTCTGCCCATATTGACTCCCTCTCGAAGTAAGTACCAGCAGCGCGACTAGGCCTACAACTGGCAGAACAAGACCTGCGATGAAGGCGTATCCTGCCCATCGCAGTGCTGGCACCCAATTGACGGCATAGCCCCAAGCGATAAAACTGGCGATGCCTGCGAGGATTACATCCCGTCGTTTGAGGGCCATAGTATGTGACGAGAGAGTTCGTCCTCGGACGGCATGGTTGGTTTGTCGCAGGACTGGAGATTAGGAGGTCTTGAATCTTTCACATGAGCTTGAGCTCTCAGACCTCGCGTAAACTTTCCTTTCCTCTACAAACATTTTGATAATTATCACGCATTCTTCTGAACAAAACCATGGTGCTTTTAACAGATTTATATTGTAAATGGATATGATATCTTCTACCATGGCGGATCTTCCAAACGCCTAAACAAAGCCACAAATTTCTGCCCATTATTTCTGGTAACCTTCATACCCTCCTCGGTCTCAGTCCTCATAACCCCAACACACAGATCCGCCTCCTGTTCCTCCTCCGAAACTCTCTCAAAAGATGGATGTTTGTCAAAATGTTCCACCATCCACAAATGCAGGTCCTCGACATCCGTTATCGTGTACACAACGCCTCCTGGTCGGACAACATAAGCGTACTCGGAGTTCAACGTTGTCGAGACGATCCGAGCCTTGTGTTTTCGAGCTTTGAAATGCGGATCTGGAAAGCAGAGGAAGATTTTTGATAGTTGGGACTTTTTGAAGAAATTTGGAAGGAATTTCATGCTGTTTGCTCGGAGGCATGCGGCGTTTTGGTATAAACCCTCGTCTGCTTTCTGGACTCGTAGAGCTGCGATTCGCTCTTGGACGTATTCCGCCACTTGTGTTCGAATTTCCATGCCTATTCCCCATTAGTTTTCATGTGATTCTAGTTTCGAGTAGGAAATTCACCAAGCATTAATGTATCAGGAAGCTTGGGCGCAAGAGCAACAAGCAATCCTCCGAATCCGCATCCAATATCAGCGACCTCCACATCTTTCGTTAATCTTCTTATATCTCCAGTATTTTTAAGAGGCGCTTCGATTAGCGTAGCGGTTTCCTGCTTTGCTTCGGCTTCTGATTGTTGAGCTTCGTTCTTGTTATTTGCTTGATTGGATGAAGGTTCGACGAAGCCAGGGTAATAGGGCGACCAATCCATATGGGCAGGACTGATAGGACTGGGAATAATCAGCAAAATATCCTAGAACATCCTGCAGGTCCAAAGCTAACTTACTACACCAAATTGTGATCAGAGAAGACATTGGCGTGAGCTCTCTGTCTGTAGAATTTCTTTTTTGGCAGCTCATTCGTACCGCCGCCTTCTCGAGCACTCTTGTATTCTACTCTCTTCTGTCTTTTATTCGATGTGCCTGCCATGGTGAAATTTGACTGCCAGTGGTAGATTGTCCTCGAGGTTGTTTACATGGAAAAGAAGACGAGGCTCTGAGTCAAGGCTGAATATTTTAACAAATTAGCGTGCGTCCCGCACTTTGCCCCTGTCGTTCGGGGCACCAAAGCTTTCCGAGATCGCACCAGAACCCCGCGGTCTTTGGTCACCATTGATTTTTCAATCCTTTTGACGACGCCCAATTCGGTTTCAATTGCTATAAATCATATTCGAATCTTCTCATAAGTGCATGTCCGCTCCCAGAAACATATTACAACACAAGATGTCCCCCAAAGAAATCTACATTGGTGTCATTGGTACTTACTACACTACCCCTCTCTTCTTCCCCAGAAACTGACACTTTGAAGGCGCCGGAGGAGTAGGAAAATGCTTTCTCTCCCAACTCGAAACCCTTTCTAAACGATATGCTACAAACTCCTCTTCCCCGAAACTCTCCCTCGTTCTCGTCTCCCGAAGCACGAAGACTCTCTACAGCGAAAACTACGCAGCCTTGCCGTACGACAAATTGGCGGCAAATCTCGACGCTTCTACCCAGAAAGTTCTTTCCGTGAGTGCGGTTATTGCATATTTGGCCGCTGCTCCTGCAAAGGCAATTCTGGTCGACAATACCAGTTCTCAAGATGTTGCGGACCAATACCCACAAGTGCTATCCAAGGGGGTCAGCATTGTCACGCCTAATAAGAAGGCTTTCTCGGGATCGTATAAGCTGTGGCAGGAAATTTTCTCCGCCGCTTCATCGTCCGGAGCTAAGGTGTATCACGAGAGCTCTGTCGGAGCTGGACTCCCAGTCATTTCTACACTGAAAGACTTGGTAGATACGGGAGACGAGGTGACCAGAATTGAGGGTGTTTTCAGCGGTACTATGTCATTCCTCTTCAACTCTTTTGCTCCAACCGAGGGCTCTGGTGGAAAGTGGTCCGCGGAAGTTACAAAAGCTAAAGAGTTGGGCTATACCGAGCCTGATCCAAGGGACGACCTGAATGGGCTAGATGTTGCGCGAAAGTTGACTATTTTGGCAAGACTAGCTGGTCTTCCAGTTGAGTCCCCTACCTCTTTCCCAGTACAAAGCTTGATCCCAAAGGAACTCGAGAATGTCGCAAGCGGGGACGAGTTTTTGCAGAAGCTACCGCAATTCGACTCTCAAATGGAGGAGACTAAAGTAGCAGCAGAGAAAGAAGGCAAAGTTGTGAGATTTGTAGGAAGTATTGATGTAGCAAAGAAGGAGGTGAAAGTTGGGCTGGAGAAGTTCGACCGCTCCCACCCGATTGCAGCACTGAAAGGCAGCGACAACATCATCAGTTTTTACACAAAACGATATGGAGCCAACCCCCTAATCATCCAGGGCGCAGGCGCAGGAGGGGAAGTTACCGCAATGGGCGTCACAGCAGACTTGACCAAGGTCATCGAGCGATTGTCCTGAGCAATTCCAAATAAAAGTTGTTATTCGTCGCTCATAGTGTATTGCCATTTCTCTCATGCTCCGATCTCTCGCCCCTCTTCTTTAATCCAACAACTGTGTCTGTAACCTCTTCTGCCGTTGACACCCCTGGAAGAGTCAGAAAGGACCTACGACGAGGTCTACCAGAAGGCCTCTCACTTAGGCTCGGGGCTCTCGGTCTGGGTCTATTTCTTGCTCGGCCGCCAATAACTGGTATTTCGTATGTCGCCATGCGGAACAGATAGAGAATCGCGTCGTAGATTATGAGGAGCATCCATGGTCCGATTGCCATGAAGGCGAGTAGCAGCTGTTGAGGCGCGATTAGTATTAGTACGGGGAAATTGAAGCTGAGGAGCTGTCTTACGAAAAAGCGAATAGCCCATGTTTCGACAACCACAAAGGGCTCTGGTAGAATCGAGAACCAAGACATGATTATGGTCTATCTTGACGCAGAAAAATGTCCCAGGTGATCCGGGGGATTCAGGGGCTTAGATGACTGTGATATAAAGTATGCGCTGCAAGGGGTGGCCTGACACTTCAGGTGGTTGGGAGAGCAGCGGCGCTTCGTAAATACGAGACTGTGAATCTGATCGGAAGGCGGGATTGATGCTCTGTCATGTCGATGTCGATGTCGATGATTTAGAGAGTTGTAAGATGAGCAGAGGTCAAGGCTGACGGCACATTTCTTGGGCGGTCCCCCTTGTACGTGAACGTTAATGACGGGCATTTCGGCTGATAGACAGGGGCTTTCGCAACGCAACGCCGAGCGCCACCAGCGCCCCACCAATTTCTCATCCCGTGTGGAACTTTCAGCCTTGCACGAAGCACTTCGACACCGACATCTAACCTCAAATATGGCCTCCGATACATCCCTCTACGGCATCCGCAAACCAAAAAACACACCCAAAGAAATCTCCTCCTCAACCTCGATAGCCTTTACCTCAACCCTCTCCTCCCTGCTCTCCAACCCCTCCACCGCCCCAACATCAGGCCGTCCCCGCCCCTCCAAGTCCTCCAAAAACGACATCTTCACCTCGCACAACAAAAACACCAAGAAACGGGCAGCCCGCGATCTAGATGACGATTCAGACGATGGACGCCGCCCAATCGGTCGCCAGGACATCGGCGGCGTCGACGATGCCATCCTTCACAGAAGTAAACGCAAGCTGCAAGCAAAAGCCAAACTCTACAAAGAAATGAAACGCTCCGACTACGCTGGCACCGAAGGCGAAAGTCTCGTAGACTTTGACCGCAAATGGGCGGAAAAGCAGGCGAAGAACGAAGTGTCCAGTTCGTCCGAAGACGAAGGACCGGACCCTTCTGAGGAAATCGTGGAATACGAAGATGAATACGGGCGTCTACGGCGGGGTCCCAAGTCAGAAGCTGAGCGTATGGAAAGACGAAAAGCAAACAAAGCTCTTGGGCAAGAGGAATTAGATCGTATGAGTGCTCGGCCCGCGCAGCCCAGTAAACTGATATACGGGGACACGGTGCAGAGCATGGCGTTCAATCCCGACGAGGAGAGAGCGGCACAGATGGAGGCGTTGGCTAGTAAGAGGGACCGCAGTATGACGCCGCCGGAGATGAAGCATTATGAGGCTGATAAGGAGGTGCGGAGTAAGGGGGTGGGGTTTTATGCTTTTAGTAAGGATGAAGGGATGAGGGGGCAGGAGATGGAGGAGTTGGCGAGGGAGAGGGAGCAGACGGAACGGTTGCGGAAGGAGAGGGAGCAGAAGAAGGAAGAGAGGAAGCGGGAGCTTGAGGAGAGGAGGAGGGTGGTGGGGGAGAAGAGGGCGAAGAAGCAGGCTGATGCTTTTTTGGAGGGGTTGGGTGCTGATTTGGGGAAGGCGGGGTAGTGGTCAAACAGTATACATATTGGGATTTGCAAAGGATTTGTCATTTAGCACGGAGTTGGGGAGTTATAGCTGGAGGTCTAAAAATGGATTTGAATATTGACTCGTCCCTCATATACCAGAGACGAGGTGTGTTTTGAAATGTAGGAAGACTTAAAGCCAATACTAGTCTGGTACCGCCTAAATAGAAAGTCTTGATCAACATGACTGCAATGTCTTCATACGGCGTCATGTCAGCTCATCTTAAGCATTTTGCAAAGCTTGTGCCGTGCCCGAGTGACTGGGGAGTTACGTCCAGCAAAAGGCCCGTACCAAAAGCAGCTCTACCAGGGTTCCATTGAAACACCACATTTCACTTCCCACCACCTCCCATGATAGTCAATAGGCATATAGTAGATAATGTTTTCATTTCCATGTATAATGTGCTAAACACGAGAGATAGATGCATTAACAATAGCAGCCACACTCAAGATCAAATGCCCTGTCATCCAAATACACATCCAGTCCATTTCATAGCCTAGATTTTTGATCCCACGTTCCTCCTTTTAGATTCATATTTCTCTTCCCAGTTGACGTAGTTCCCATAGCACATGAAATGCAAAACCAGTAAAAATGCTAACACCCAAACTCTGGGCTAGCCAGATATTTCCTGTTGAACGCCGATGCCAAACACAGTGCAATGACAAAAAAGTATACACAGAAGCCCCCATTTAACAATGCCCAAACTCCGTTGCGAGACCATTGTGAAGAGCAATGACCTCGATGCCGTGAAACCACAAATGCTTATTTATGTCCATTCCCAAGTGCAACCACATTTATCCCCAGCATCCCGCTCATATATGCTCTGCAGGAAGAAGTCACGCCGCGAGTAACTTGTAGGCTGTGTTTCGTTCAAATGTATGGTCACAGGCTGGCCGGTGCTGTTCAAGAACGGAAGTGTGGACCCGTCGGGTTGGACGACTTGTTGAACGCAATAAGGCGAAATACGTTGGGGGCCTCGTGGGATCCGGCGTTCCTCAAGCTTGACGACTCTTGGGTAGGATGGAGGGAAATAAGGTATTTGTGACTGGCCTGAGTATGAAGATCCTTGAGATTGGACATTGGATGTAGGAACGCTTGAGCTGTAGGTCCCAGTAGATGCTTGCGTGCTGCCGGAGGCGGTGCTTGTGGCCGTGAGAGCTGCTGCTGCTGAAGACGACGCTTGTTGACTGCCGGCGGCATTTGTTTGGTTGACATAAATAAATGTCTCGAGTAGTGTCCCGTTCCAATAACAAAACCAAGGTCTTTCGCCCGGTTGAGCAACGCCTTTCCGCATGAAATCCCCCGCACCCCAACCTCGCTCCTCAACTATCTCTCGTTTAGAGTTAATCGTTGCAGGATCGTTTTCTCTGAGGATGACCATTTTGTTGTATGGGAGTTGGAACCACCACGCTGGGCCCTTTTCAGGCTCTTCAGAATCGAGCACGAGTTTCATGACCTGCGGGTAACTTATGACAGGAGCCTGGGCGCCATACGCAAATGACAATAAAGTGTTATTGCCATAAGTGAGAACAGCTTGGTTGTTGTTTAGCCCATTGTTTCCAGGAATTGCTGTGACTACAATTTGAAGCGGAGCAGGTGGTGGCGGAATGGAACAGGACCAAGCATTGCTTTGTTGACTGTTGACTAGACAACTTCTCTGAGACGCGGATGGAACATTGACAGGTAATATATAAGTCCCCGTTGGGAGGACTGAGATGCCGGTTGGGACAGCAGTAAAAGGGGTTGCATCGAAGGTTGTAGTCATCGTGACAGTCTGTTCTTGACTTTGGCTATGGAAAGTTAGCACCATACCATCAAAATCAAAATATAGACTTACGGTGGTTTTCCAGTCTGGTAAGGCTGTCCCTGCGGATGCTTAGGAGGGTGCTTAGGCTTTAGCGCCGCAAGAACAGAGGCCAGAATAATCCCAAACATAATGAACATGATGGCAACAAGGACGAGGACCCAGACAGGAACTATCTTGCAGAGTTTCTTCTTTGCAAATTTTTGCCAATTCTTTAATTCCGGCTTCTCCGAGACAGTTGCGGCGGCAGTATTGACTTGATGATGGCTCACCTCTGACACAATACTTCCGCGTGATTGAGGAGAGTTCAGATCTTCCCGAGATGCGAATTCTGGGTTGCGAGTAGCCAGTCCAATTCCTCCGGCACCTGCGACAGGCACTGCCACGGTTGGCCGAGTCTTTCTTGCAAAAGCCTCATCAGGATATTTAGTGTATGGAGGGAGCTGCTCGGTATGTCCGTCGGGGCCAATTATATCTGCAATTTCGTCTCCGTCAGGACCAAGCCGACGCTGATAACTATTATTAAGTCCTGGGAAGCCGACCGGAACGGGTGCGGCCGAACTCTCGTGCACGCTCTCTGCTTCAGAGACAATATTCTGAGGGTACATTCCGTAAGGATGCGTTGGCCCGCTGGGTCCTGCGTACGATCTCTCTGTCATCGGTGGTGCCGTCGAACTCGTAGCCACACTCGCTGTTCTCGCCACCCGCGACTCTTGCGGATACATTTGATATGGATGTGAAGGGCCAGCTGGTCCTTGATACGGACTCTCTGCCCTCACATAAGGCATGTCGGTCGAGACACTCGACGATCTGGACGGGGGTCTCCCATTTGACGCATTCGAAGCCGATGCGACGGTCGAATTCCTCCTTAAATCTCCCATTCCTCCGTCATGCCGTAAAGCAAATGAGTCAAGACCTTTAGGTTTTGTTGTGCTGGAGGGTCGTGGTGGAGGTGTCCTCCTTCCTGCGGTCAGATGGCTGTTGTTCTGTGATGTTTGGGAGGGTATCCGGTTGTAGCCCATTCCGACTTCCCCTGACCGATACCCGTCCGCAATACCCATTGCTTCTATATCATAATCATCGTCGCCAGGCTGTTGCATCGATAATCGCGTCGAAGCCCTCCTGTCGATGCCCATCGACTCTCGACGTTCGGATCCAGCCATGTTTTGCAGGCCCACGATTCCGAAACACTCTCGTTCTCAATCCACCTGGGGGTCGCGCTGGTCAACTCTTCCTCATCAATGTCGTGGACCTTTGGCAGCGAGTGTTGTTATATTTATGGAGCGGTGCTGCGAGGGATCGGAAGTCGTCTGAGACTGAGAGACGTTGTGGTCGTGATTAACGTATGGTGGAGGTCGTCAACGGGATGAATGTGAAAGGTGATTCGAGAGTCTCCCTGCCAAGACTTGCTGCTGAAGCGAGGTTTGAGACTGCGAGCAATAGCGCTCGACCTCGACCTCGACTCCGCCAACTCGGCTTGTTAGCCACCGTCGATTTGCCGCACGCAGTTTTGGTGTGCAGTGGGCACTGTAACTCTGCAGTACGGGGTACGGGGCCGAGCGGCAAAGATTATTGTGTGGTGTGTGGTATGTGGTAGCTGTTCCGTCAAGACCCTGAACTGCGATTTCAAGTGAAGTTCAGCAAAGGAGTGTCTCGCCAGGTCGAAGCAGGCAGCGCCAATTGATGGTATTTGGAGCGCCGAATGATCAACGTTACTTCTTTTCCTTTGCATCCTTTACATCCTTTGCATGAGCATATTGGGTGTTAGGGGTCAGATTTGCAACTTGCGCTCTGGGTGTGGCACCATTTGGCTCTCCATCCTCCCTGCCTTCACCACCATACCACCGCTACATATTACCCCCTCACTGCCATATTAGGTCATCTTGCCCCTGTTGTGGCCCACCACTGCTGCTGTGGCCGGCTTGCTTTCTAGCTTCCGCGTCACGATGCTCCCGCTTCACGATGCTTCCTTTCCACTTGGAGAATCGTCACTTTCGTGCATCAGCACATCGAAGTGGACTTAGGAGAAGAAAGTCTTCCAGCGTCAATCTTTTTTTTGAACTTGGGTCTAAAAAATAAAATCTGCCAAAATACACCGTTCGAGAGACTTCTTTGGCGGTGCGCAGAACGCCGACTGACGGCAATGGGCGTCATGATATCGACATGTATCACAACTTTCCCGGTCATGCGATCTTACATTTGCTAGAACCAGAGGTAAATAACTGCCTAGTCCCCCACAATCCGCTGCTGTGACTGCCTTGTCTTCATTGAATCTTATTCTGCTTGCAGGCTGCCGGTAGAGGCAAGAGCACATCCTTAATCACTGGATATGTTCGGATTTAGCCCTATGGAGGAGTCTACGGGGTAACATGATGCCTGCTATTAGATCACAATTGCCCGTCCCAAAATCGCCGGCGATCTGCCCCCAGATTTTCATTTCAATCTATGCCAGGCCGAGGTTGTTGCAACATTTGCTCATCTTATAAAGGACTACATATCTTGCTCCAAACTGCTATACAATAGTGGAGAATTTCGAGAGAAATACTTCCGGGAATTACGAGAGAACGGCGTTTGGTCGTCCCTGTCGATCAGAGGGGCGAGCGGATTGGTCGGCAAATGACGGCTGTATCCGCGGTGTGGACGCCCAAATGCACTTCGTAGAATTGTTTGATTTAGGCTTAACTGTTCTGTCCTCGTGGAGTCCTGAAATATGCCAAAGTCTGAGAAAAATCCTCACCCATATTGAGATGTTATATTTGGGACAGATGCACTGCGGGAAGCCTGATCCAATCAGGATTTATCAAAGACTTCCGATCAGTTACACTCGATGTTTTACCTTGCCCCAATTTCTACAACTTGACACGCCATAAAGCTTGGCATTCCAAAAGGGCTTCAGAATGAGGCTCACTCTTCTGCAGCGTCGCGTCAGATAAACTCAAAGGTCGGACTGACCTGAGTCTAGGGAAACTGTAACCTGTCGCTTGGGATTTGGGGTAATTGCTTGTTTTTGAGCCTCTCTCATGCAGGACAGGAAGAGCGGTAGTAATTTCGAATGCACCAGACGGAGTTCAACATGCATAATCTGCGATGAATAGCGCCGCTTTCTATGCCTGGCAAGAACCCTTTCATCATCTGGGATCAAATTGGGATGAGTAGCTTGCGTCTCGTCGTCGACAATCTACCATGGAACTGAAATAATAGAAATGAAGGTTCCTTCGTCTCAGAAGTACATGTGAGGTGGTATGAACGGAAGTCTGCATGGGCTGCAATACTATGAGTTGCCTCCACGAACCAGTCATTTAATACTGTTCGATCCGTTACAACTAATTGAGGACGGCCAAACTCAGAATCCGTAGCTGGTAGGTGCAAAATCCTGTAAAGTCCCGGGTTTCAGGCAGCTATTGGTTTCCGGCATATGGTCAGGGTACCAAGTCATCTCTTTGAGGCTGTTAAGGAGATGCTGTGTACTCAATCCAGAGCTCTGCAATGGTGTATTTAAGAAATCAAGAAGAAAAGAAGAAAAGAAGAAGCCAAAGAAGCCGTCCCTCACATTGTCCCACAGTGTCATGGACATCAAACAGGATCCTGGCTAATTCCAGCATAGGCTTAAAGTTGGAGGCTGATATACCCCTCCCTTCTGCGTGAGCTCAATTTTTCCGCAAGAGCCTGCCTCGGTACGAAACCGAAGCACCATCGAACGACCGGTTCGTTTGGAGAAATGGAATTCTCATGTGAAAATGAAGAGCTTGGATAGAGATGCAGCGAATACCGGTAGGGCGAACAGACTCGACCACCACGGCGGCTGACTTTCCGCGGATCAAGAATTTGGAACGTCAATATCCGCCCGCTTTCAAATAGATGGTGTAGGGAGTAGAGCTCTAAAAATATTGATAGCTGTAGGCTCCAAGTTCGATTGATTCGTTTAGGGATGTGTGCGGGAGTTACTCGTCACTTGAGATCCACTCACTGACCATCTTCAGCAGCACCAGGTTGTTCAGGTTGTCCAGAAGCCGCTGGATTGACACCAAGAAGATATCTTCTCACAGATACAGCTTGGTCCGGATCGTATAACTTCTTTGCAAGATTGAATCATTGATTGGAGGTCCACCTGAACGAGGCGCAGCGGTGACGAATCCAAATCATGGACAGGCAGCCAGCCAGTCTCTGAACATTTGTAAACATCGATACGACGTTTTAAGATTGCAATGACATTGGAATAGTGTTTATACTTATCTGGCCCTCGAGCAAATCCTAAGCCAGCTGAACTTCCAAGGCTTCTGACAGCAGAATCAGTCGATCTGTACCTTAGCGCGTGTGGGACTGAGTCTAGGTGCAGAAGATCCAATTCGGCGCCTCTTCATCACAGTGTTACACTGTACGGATCGCAGTCCGATCGCCTTCCGATCGCAGTCCGCTCAACGTCTTGATATTGATAGCGGATTGTTTCGTGCTTCCGATTCCCCTAAACAGAGGAGAAGTGAGATCTTACATTCGACTCGCTCGGGGTACTGTACCGATCAGAGCAACCGGCGATTTGCTGTTTTAGGAAAGACCCGATTTCCGCTTGGAGCTCAGTAAGTTGGAACTTGGATGCCTTCGGTCAGACATGATCTCACGGCAGATGCCGAATCGAACTTGGACACTTGGAGAGATCAACGGAGATGGATAGCACTTGCTCTCTGTGAGTTCGGCTTCGAAAGGGGGATCGGCACCTCCATCCCCAAGCTGTAAAGAAACTGGATCGATGCAAATAGTACAAGCAGTGCAGGGACGCATCAGAGCCCAAGCACACGATCTCATTCCAATGACCGAGTGCGGCAGGTAACAAGCGGGTTGCAACTTGCAAATGGGATGTCAGCCTGGTGTTGTTCCTGCATACGACATCCCCTGCTGGCGGTGATGGAGGTGATGGTGGTGGTGGTGGGCGGCAGGCAGGCAGCTCAGAGGTTGTGGCAGTGTAATACTGTAATACTGTAATTGATCGTTATCGCCCGAGTTCCACTTCCACTTCCACTTCCACATCCGCGCCGCATTATCAGCGGTGGAAGTCAAAATCCAGGGGTCCTTAGCGAAAATTTAGCTCTAGCTCTAGCTTTACCGCCGTTCCACTGTTCCACTGTTCCACTGCTCCATTCCACTTGAGGAGGGGGGGTGCGAGGGGAGATGTGCGAAATATGCGAAATGTGCTGGGATTCCGAGAACAATTCACACACCAGAACTTCTGAAGTCAATAATAATCCTCCCGTCGCCGTCGCCATCTACTTTACTTCTTCCCTTTCTTAAAACTCCCCGATTCCCCCGTCGCCGAGATCTTCGTCCTTCTCTGCAACATCTCATTTCAGTGAATTCTCCGGTATGTGCATTTCCTCCTCTAGTGGCAGATTTCGCGTTTGTTGGGCCCTTTTTTTTTCTTAGGGCCTCTGAAATCATTTGGACGGCAACTGGACGACCATTCAAAGCTTGCTACTTTACCACCCATCACACATTGAAATCCCTCACTGACATCTCTACCACTTGGTCAGATCGATCGCAGCTCTGTGCCTATCCGTTGTGTATATTTCCTCAGAAATCCCCCAGCCTTCAGCAAATAAACCCCGCGATCCGCTCGCTTCACCGCCTCCCACCATGTCTTCTCGCCCTCAGAATATTGGCATCAAGGCCGTTGAGATATATTTCCCAAACCAGGTATGCTCTAAAATATACACATGACTCCAGAAATTCTCCGCAGCAGTGCTGACCCTTATGCGCCGGGCAGTGTGTCGACCAGGTCGAGCTGGAGAAATTCGATGGCGTTAGCCAGGGGAAATACACAATTGGTCTTGGCCAGACCAAGATGAGCTTCTGCGATGATAGAGAAGGTGAGGACAGAGCAATGCTGGCGTAATGAGCAGATTCACTAACCAGTCGACGCAGATATCTACTCGTTTGCTCTTACCACTGTCTCCAAGCTCCTGAGCAAGTACAACATTGATACGAACTCCATTGGACGTCTCGAAGTCGGCACAGAGACTATTCTCGACAAATCCAAGTCCGTCAAGTCCGTTCTCATGCAATTGTTCGGCGACAACACAAATATTGAGGGTGTGGATACCGTGAATGCATGCTACGGCGGTACCAACGCTCTTTTCAACGCTGTAAACTGGATGGAGTCTTCTGGCTGGGATGGACGGGACGCCATTGTTGTCGCAGGCGACATTGCTTTGTATGCCAAGGGTGCTGCTCGTCCAACTGGTGGAGCTGGCTGTGTCGCTATGCTGATCGGCCCCGATGCGCCCATTCTGATTGAGCCTGGACTTCGAGGAAGCTACATGCAGCACGCCTATGACTTTTACAAGCCCGATCTCACCAGCGAGTACCCAATTGTCGATGGACACTTTTCCATCAAGTGTTATCTTGAGGCTGTAGATGCCTGCTACAAGGCGTACAACAAGCGAGAAGTCACACTTAAATCGCAAGCCAACGGTCACGCAAATGGCCAGGCCGAGACTGCTGAAGAGAAGACCCCTCTGGACCGATTTGATTATATGTCTTTCCATGCTCCTAGCTGCAAGCTTGTCTCCAAATCATATGGGCGCCTGTTATACAATGACTATCTCACCAACCCATCTTCAGCCGCCTTCGCTGAGGTCCCAGCTGATCTGAAGGATATGCCATACGAGAAGTCACTCAGCGACAAAGTCGTTGAGAAAACCTTCATGGGCCTGAGCAAGAAGCGATTCAACGAGCGCGTGCAACCCAGCATCGAAGCCCCAACCATGTGCGGAAACATGTATACCGCAAGTGTCTACAGTGGCTTGGTCAGTCTCTTGTGCAACGTCGACAGCGCAACTCTGCAGGGCAAAAAGATCGGCATGTTCAGCTACGGCAGTGGATTGGCATCGAGTTTGTTCTCGCTGAAGGTTATCGGCTCCACTGAGACCATCGCCAAGAAACTCAACTTGAAGGAGAGACTCGCTGCTAGAAACACCGTCTCACCCGAAGTTTTCGATGCTGTAAGTTCAATTTCTGATTGTACAATTGAGAAATTACTAACAACCCTTCCAGACCTGCGACCTCCGCAAGAAAGCCCACCTCCAAAAGAACTACACCCCCTCCGGCAACCCTGAGACTATCGCCTCGGGCACCTATTACCTCACAGACGTAGACGACATGTTCCGCCGCAAATACGAGATCAAGGCATAAATGAAAATACAAACAAGCAGACGCAAAGACACGTCCGGCGTTTCGGGTTTCACATTCGTTCTTCTCTCCTACTTTCTCGATCTCTATAGAATGCATTTCTGAAACTAGACCATATGCAAGCAGATGGGACTTTAATGATTAGGCTAGGGATTTTTGTTGATGGATTTGCATCTGCATCGTCTGGATTTTTTCTTCTGAGACTTGACTATATGCGAGACTAGTAGATATTGCACATGGCATTGCATACAAGAGAAGAATTTTATATTGAGTACTGCTGTTCATATTTATGAATCTTCGAAATTCGGGTGCACAATGTTTTTATCAAGAGCCAAGCAAAGGTGAGGATCGCATTGGCATGAAGTGAATGTCGCACTTTGCTCGCTTACCCAGGGGCTTCGGCTCTAGTAATATATTGTATCATTATTCTAAATTTATATCTACCACTACACGCGTATACAATCTACAATTTACTCATACTATCCGGCTGCTTCCCACTCATCGCCTTGACCTGTTCTCTCATCCTCCCAGCTACAACCTCATCATCCACCTCCCTCAAACCCCTCACATCAAGACTCTCCTCCTTCAGCGTCTTCGCCCTAACCATCGTCCCCTTCGTCTCCACACTCTTCCCACTTACAACATCACTTATAAACCCAGCCCAATTCTCAAAAAACCTCTTCCCTCCAGGTAATTCCTCGAGCAACATAGCAAAACAATGCGGCATCGCCTCATATTCCTCAAACACCACATTAACACCTTGTTCCACCGCTTTAGCAGCAACGTGTTTTCCCTCGTCGGTAAGTAATTCTTGTCCTACTTCTATGAACAGCGGACAGCTTCCCTCCCAGCTCTTCGCTGCTAGTGGGGATACTAAAGGATGGCACAACATGCTATCCTCAGCATAGAGATTCTTACGCGGGGGGGTAGTGGGCCATATGGCGTCAGGTGGGTATTCCATTCCCTCTGGATGTAAGCTTCGCGGGGGGAGGTAGTCGAATTTTTCGTTTACCTCACACGAAGGTGAGGAGTGAGTAATGTCCAGCCATGGGGAGCAGGTTGCTACGCCTGCTGGTAATGGCACTTCCCTCTCGCTGCCATTCCATTTCACCTTCAATCCTTGCCGTCGGAATTCGAGGAGTGTTTGGAGAAGAACCATAGAAAGGTTCCCGCCGGCGCTGTCTCCGGCGAATACGATGTGTTCTGGTTTTACTGCTTCGTGCAGGGAGCCAGGGGGAGGATAGAGGAGATTGAAGTAGGAGACGAGGGCGTCGAGGAGAGCAGAGGGGAAGGCGGCTTGCGGCGCGAGGCGGTAGCGGACGGAGAGGCATCTGCCTTTGGTGAGTTTTGCGAGTTTGCGGCATGTTGGCCGGTGGGAGGCGGGATCCATTAGATAGTAGGCTCCTCCGTGAAAGTATAGAACAGTTGTTGGAGATGTGACTTCTTTCATCATCTCTGTGTACTTTTGTTCTTCCGAGATCTTCAACTCAACGGACTGCTTCGTAGCTCCTGCTCTATAACCTGTCCATTCTGCCTCCACTGGCACAATTTCTGGCTCTGTATATCCTCCCGCTTCCTGTCCTGGCTCTTTCAGCGCTTCAATGGCTTTGAACAACGCTTGTCTAATATCGTCTTCTTCTGGCTTCGGCAGTGTGACTTTGCTGATCCATATCCTTCCCTTGATTCCAGGGTCTTTCAAGCTCAGCTTTTGGACTCTAGAAATAGTTGGATGGGATGAATCGACAATGAAGGATCTGAGGACGTTGATAGTGAGTGCTGAACGCAAATCCCAAAACTTGGACTGCTCTGTAAAGCCAAAGGTGTGGGCAAGGGCAGTTTTGCCCATTACCGGCACCTTTGGGATGAATGCCTTGAGTAGTGCTCTTTGGGAGGCGTCCATCTTAGTGGGTGGCAAAGAGACGACTTGAGGAAAATGTGGAATACAAGAGTAGAAGAAGCTTTACTCAACCATAAGGGAAGTGAGGTGGTCTGTTCCTCTTCAAGCTGGCAGACGGGAAAGAAGAATATCCCATGGCCATGCTTGCGAGGCGCCAGTGATGTTAGTGAGTCCTGAGACCGATATTGGTTGGAAGTGGCGATGTTGTGCCGAGGCATCATCCTAGCCCGTGTTTGCACTTGGAAACTCTCCCGACTTTCCCTCACATCGCATCGTCTCAGCCGAAGAACAAATTTGAATTCAATTTGGACCGACGTGGGGTCCTCCTGGGAAAAGGTAGTCTGCAAAATGTTGCGAATAGCGAATGCATGGAGGGGTCGCATCCGACATGTTTGACAAAGACAAGGATCTTGCGAGAAACACAACAACTCGCAACCTCGTCTGCAAGGCTGAGAAGAGTGGCTCGGGACATTTCCCCACAACGGAAAGGACAAGCATCTCGAGTGCTGTGTACACCGGCAAATATCTAGGAACGTGCACGGACGAATTCGAGTCAAATCATCAAGTTTAATACATTTGATTATATTGAAATATCCCGTTCGTCCCAAAGTTGTTACAGACCAACCACGCCTTCATATGCAAATCATGAAAATCCCGGCCTCTCGAAGAAGCTTTCATGCTGCTCCACTTGCATCCTGAGACCCACTGCCAACCCCGGAGGTGCTTGCTGAGCTAGTGTTCTTTGATGCTGCTTGTTGCCATGCTGGAATAGCTACGCGACCTGCTGGGGCACCCGTGCCAAATGGGCTCCCACTTCGGCCTTGAAGTGAGGCCACAGATTCTGTGCCCGTTCCGTTGCTTACAGAAGCTGGCTTGGGTGTCACACCTTCACCGGTGGAGCTTCCAGCAGGGGTAGATGCCGCAGCGCCAGAGGCCCGGCCGTATGAACCCGTGGTCGAAGCTGATGATGGGTTCATCCTTTGACCCATCAACGTCTTCAAACTCTTCAATTCAGTATTGAGTTCCCGCAGTCTTGAATCTGTGGTTTCCTTTTGCCCTTCTATGGCCTTGGGTATCAAATCTTTCAGTCCTCGTACTTCATCACCCATCCGCCTAGATTCATCTTCTCTTCTTCGGCTTGCGGCTTTCAATTCGCCGATGACACTCTCAACTTCTGTCAGAGCGACATCCAATCGCTCGGTCCGCGTTTGCTCGGAGGCCTTCAGCTCTTCGGTATCTTTCGCCAGCTGGTCGAGAAGAGCGAAAGCTTTCTCGAATTGTTCGTCTATAACCTGCTTGTCTTGCTCTAGTTGCGGAGCCGTAGGCGGTGCGATCATTGGATAGACGTATCGCTATGCCAAAGATTAGTAAATCGTAGGCAATATTGTGCTTGAATAATCTACCTTTGCGACGACATATACTCCATAGCCAACTCCTCCCATCACCGTTGCCATAATGAACCAATCTCTCCAGTCTCTTTTCGGCACTTCCGGTGGTGGCGGCTGCTGCCACGGGTATTGTTGATATCCTCCATATCCAGGTTGAGGCTGCCTTGCTACCTGCTGTTGAGGAGCATAATTTGAGTAGTTTCCTTGAGCTGGTGCGGATTCGCCGCCTGCTCTCGCCAGCGCCGTATCAACCTCTTCCTGCGTCAAGTTCTTGGATTGTAAAAAGGCTATTCGATTTTCTATCGGCGATCCGGAGACACTTGGGTCTTGAAGAACTGTGCGTAGCTATTAGCATGGCTACTCGTAACTTCTTGTTCATGAGCTCTCACATGTCACCTATGCTTGGTCAGTAATTGATCTCAATGGAAGGCACAGACAACTTACAGCCGACGAGACGAGGTCTTCACGGATAGCCATGACTGAGTCAGTCTCTTACGCTCATCCGCGCACTCTAGACGCGATGACTCTGTGGCAGGATGATGTCGCTCGAATTCGAATTATACAAGCCAAAACCCAAAATCAAAATCCGGGGAACATCATCAATCTGCCGGAACCGAGGCTTGCTGATGAGGCGGCGCACGTGCCGTGCCTTCTGTAGAATTATCCGGCTAAACTGTATTTGGAGGGATTGTTTACTTTGGCCCGCGCCCCAATGAAAATCGTCAGCGTTTGTTGTTATGCCAGCCCGCCCATCACATCTACAATCTACAACACAAAACTCACAAACCTCTACATACAACTTCACAGCTTTGCAAGTCCACGCAAGTATTTGCATGGTCGACGAATAGCAGTCCACGCGTCAAACAAAAATTGGACTCGCCAGACTCACTGATACGCAAATACCCAACATCATGTCGCAAGACACGGGTTTATTCTCGGTGCGCCGGCCTCGAGAAGTAAGTTTATATCACTCCTTTCTGCTTTTACCAGATGGGCTCATGCGCTGACGTATCTATAGACTCTCGGTGGTATCAACTACAATACGAGCAGCATCCCACAACCTGCATCTGCCATGAAGCGCTCGAATTCGATGTCTGGCCAAAACTACAATGCGCCATACACTGCCAGCCATGTGCGCTCCATGTCGAACTCGCGCGCATCTCTTGCACCTCCCCGACCGAATCAGCCACAATTTCAGCGATCGTCTTCTGGATCAAATTTGGCGGAGCTTGGAATATCTTCAGTGAAACGCTCTTCATTCCAAAACAGTGGAGGACGCAAGAGTTATGCGCCAGGTGGCATGGGTCGCTCGTCTGGAGAATCAACAGAACGGAGGAGTAGTGTCTATAGATCTCGCACATCTTCGAATGGACCTGTGACACACCAGAGCTTCTTCCAAACAGCGCCACAGCCAGCAGGTGTTCCTAAAGACCCGCGACCCCTGAGGGATCGGACGTACCAGAACCGGATCATGCAGGAACTCCTGGACTATATGCAGGAGAATAACTTCGAAATGGAGATGAAGCACAATATTTCGCAAAAATCAGTGTCATCACCAACCCAAAAGGACTTCAATTTTATGTTTCAGTGGTTCTATCATCGAATTGACCCGAGTTATCGCTTCCAGAGAGGTATCGATCTGGAGGTGCCGCCAATTATGGCTCAACTGCGATATCCTTACCAGAAGAGTATCACGAAGAGTCAGCTCTCAGCTGTTGGATCAGCAAACTCGTGGCATCTTTTCCTAGGACTTTTGCATTGGATGATGGAACTTGCCAAGATGCTCGAGGGATATGCCGCCAACCGATATGATGATGCATGCGCTGAGGCAGGTGTAGACGTTGGTAGTGACAAAATCACCTTTGAGTTTCTTAGTGGTGCATACCGGGAATGGCTTTCCATGGACGACGATGCCGGTGACGACGACCAAGACCGAGTCCTCGCACCTCATATTCAAGCAATGGCTAGACAATTTGATGACGCGAACTCAAAGTACATTGCCGAACTGGAGATTCTTGAAGGAGAACACCAACGTCTCCAAAAAGCGATACACGAGCTTGAGAAGTCTGGATCCGATGTGTCCAAATTAGACAGAGACTTCAAGATCATGGAAGAAGACAAAGTCAAATTTGAAGAGTTCGACAATCGAATGAGCCAAAAATCAGAAAAATACGAGACACGAATCAAGTTTCTCCAAGATGAGCTTGAAAAGGTCTTGCAAGAGTTGAAGGAAGCCGACGAGGAGCGGTCAACTTTGCAAAAGGCTGTAGATGACCAAGGAATTAGTATGGCGGATATCGACAGGATGACTTCGGAGAGAGAACGATTGCAAAAGAGCATGGAGACGACATCCCAGAGACTGGAAGAGGCGAAGAGGAAGGTGACTGAAAAGGAAGGGCTAGCCAGCCAGAAGCTCGAGGAATTAGAACGAAAAGTAGACGAGTACAACAGACTCGCATACCAAATTGGTCTTATTCCATCAACCGCGCCGAACGCCAAGAACAAGAATTTCGAGTTACAGGTCACAGTCAACGAAGGCCCCAACTTTTCCTCATCACAGATGGGCGCGTCCAACAGTGGTGGCAATGCAGAGAGTGACAGGCTTCTTGCGGAGCCGGGCACGGGTTACCAGCCTGCGCACGTCTTGAACTTGGATCTCCGAGGACAGGTCAAAGGTAGTTTCGCCAGCCTGAGGAAGGAGATTCACGAACGACGTATTGTCGCAACGGATGAAATGATGAAACATCATGATTTGCTTGATGGCATCAAGGAAGCCATCGAAGAAAAGGAGCACGAAGTCGAAGCGTTGGAGCACGCTGTGAGGGTAGCTGAGGAGGAATATGAGAAATTGAAAGAAGTAAGTCACAAAATTCTAGTATGTGCACCCAAAGTGTTAATCAATAAAATAGGTCACAGCAACTCAAAAGGCAGCCTCCGATGCTCAAATTGAGAAGACGGAAAGCGAGCTTCGCAAGATGCGATTCGATCTTACGGAAGACGTGCAGTTGATGGAACAGCGTGAAATGAACACAAACATCGCGTAAGTCACGCTCTCGAAGCAAAGAAGTACCACGACTAACCTCAACAGATACGAGCAACTTGTCCTTCGGGTTAACTCACTACGAGAAGAGCTACATACGGAAATTGAGAAGATGCTCAATGACACCATCAGGTTCAAGGTTCACATCCAAAAGAACCTGGAGGATTACGAAAGCTTTGTCTCTGATGAAGTTGAGCATGAGATCGAAGGCGATGGGGCAAGGGAAGACACTCAAGATATAGAGATGAGATGAAATGATTGGAGAGGGATGGTTTTTGGTGTGATTTCCTTGCCTTGTTGTGTAGATTGCCGGGCGTAAGGCCGTGGGGTTTTGATTATGTGGGCGGCGAGGCGTTGCCAGGTGTGATGCTTACCTAGGGAGATGGAGATTCATTGTGGGTTTTAGGTATTCAGGAAACGACTTGTCCATAATGAAGAATGATAAATGTGTGCTACGCTTTGTGAGACTTGACAGCTGATGAATTGATTTCCAATATAATTGTGCGACAATTGGACTAGATATCCAGATATCTTTCGGGTTAAGTTTCCCTTCGATGCAAAAGAAAAACAAACAAAACATTTGAGGGGGATCGTGAGAGTCACGTGCAAACAGTGCCAGCCAATTAATCGAGTTCGCCTTATTGCCAATCCGTCCCGAGTGCAGGCCGCTGCCGCCTCGTTTCTCCACATCTTGGTGCATCTCCTCTCCAAGGTTGATCTTGAAATATCTGCCCATCTCCATACCCATCCCCGTCCTGGGCCCAAGACAGGACTCCATCTTTCATCTCCAACCGCCGCTTTCGACGCGAAACGACAGAATTGTGTGTTTCTGCGCTCCCTCGACGTGCGCATTCTCTTTCTCGCCATTGCATTCGCGCCTGAAATACTGATCAGCGCCCAACAGTTCATCATGACAGAAGTTTCTTCAACCAGGTTATACCTGGGCAACCTTCCCCGAAATGGTGAGTAGAGTTCATCGCGACACTACATGGCGACCCGGATACATACCAAACAATCCTCTGTTCACTGGAATTCCGGCTGATCAACTCACAACAGCTACCAAGGCTGATGTCGAGGCCCATTTCAACACTCATGGCACCGGCGAGATCACCGAGATCAAGCTCATGAATGGTTTCGGCTTCATCGAGTACAAGGATGCTATGGACGCTCGCGATGTGGTTCCCGGTACGGCCTCATGAACATCCCCAAGATCGAATACAAATACTTATGCTCCTTCAAGCCTTCCACGGCTCGGACTTCATGGGCGAGCGCCTAACGGTTCAATTTGCGCGTGGCACTCGCAATCGCGATGCCTTTGCCAATGCTGAACGAACTGCTCCCCGTCCTAGACGTACCCCGCATCGCATGCAAATATCTGGACTTCCAGGTGAAACCAGCTGGCAGGTCTGTTTCCCCCGTTCCTTCACCCGGACTCTTGGATCTATCTTGCTAGTTGGACTCTGAGCTACTTAATATTGGACGCCTTCACTGTGCTCAGACCGTTCTTCGGCAAGCTTTTCTTTCGTCCAGGCCGTCATGCCCTGTCATGGTAATAGCCATTGCAGTGTGTTAGTGCATTTGCCTGAGCAGCCTTGGACTGACTAGGAGGACTTTCTACCCCTGTATCTGGCCCTTTCTCATCCTGTCTCGACTTCTTTCATTTGAGTCTACTCGTAGCGTAGCTGGACAGCGATCACTTTGCACAGGAAAGAGCTTAGCCTTTGGACCATGTACCTTTGACGCTCGGATTTATTGTGCTGGCTACTATTTGGAGGGCAACTACCACCTTGGCATCTGCATCAGCATACCAGGACAACAACTTACATGGATTCTGGATATAGGACCTGAAAGACTTCGCTCGGCAATCCAGCCTCGATGTTGTCTATTCCGAGACCGGTCGCGACCGCGACGGCAAAGGGTCAGCATTCATCCTTCGGATATCTTAAATAGCTTTGCTAACAAATCAGAAGCTTTGTTGAGTTCGAAACGGCTGCGGATCTCAAGACCGCAGTCGAAAAGCTCGACGGTCGCGAATTCAAGGGTGTTCGTGTGACTTGCGTCGCAGACGTATGTTCCGTCCCCCCTCAACTCTTCGTGTCTACTAATGTTTCATAGACTCAGCCGGACATTCCCCGCGATCGGGCTCGATCTCGCTCCCCAGCTCGCAGGCCTTACCCGGATGACTATGAACGCCGTGGCCCCCGTGGATACAGCCCTCGCCGCGAAGGATACCGCGACAGAAGCCCACCTCGCCGTGGCTACTATGACGATGACCGCGGCCGTTACCGTTCACCCCCAAGAGCTCGTGGGCCCATTGATGATTATCCTCCTCCACGTGGGCGTTTCGATGATCCATACCGCCGCGACTACCCTCCTGACCCATACGTGAACGGCCATGGCAGACCTCCCCCAAGAGATTACCCTCCTAGGGATTATCCACCAAGAGACCGCCGCTACGCTGATGATTACCCTCCTGCTCGTTATTGGTAAGTAGTCTTTCCAAACTATATTCATAATAGTCTTCGTTTCTCCGCTCACATGTGACAGATTCACGCCTCAAAAATGATAAGATATGATGTGTTCTGCTGTCGAGACGACATGCGAAGAATTTTATCTCTGGAATTTTAAGTATGAACCATGGGACACGGAACAAGGATACAATATGATTTCTCTTTTACTGACACTCGACATCTCTCTTTTCAAAAGCCTGGTCCCTAGTCATTCACAGCTAGGGTGGAGGTTGTACAAATGGTGCCGAGGTTCCATTTGTGATTTGGACCAAAATCCCCTTGTACTCAATAGCAACGAATGAATTTACTGCAACGATTTCCGAAGTATTCAACGTGTGACATTAGAATTTACATATCTCTACAAAAAAAATTCTTGAGTGGGATCTATATCTACACCATGACCATGTAACGCTCAAAACGCCGAGCCTTCCGAGTGATCCCTCAAAATTCCCGACTCTCCCCAATCTCACAAACATCAAATACCCCCGTCTCCGGCAACCCCTTCTTCGCCATGGCCTTCTTCAACAACATCGGCGGCTCCAAAATATCTTCCGTGGTAAGAACCCACGTCCCCCAATGAATACCCATCGCCTTCTTACACTTGGTATCCACGAAAATATTCACGCTATCAAACGGGTTCGCATGCATAGGACTCATGATATGTCGCGGATCATATGCTCCTATTGGAATGAGACCTAGATCAAAGGGGCCTCGTAAGGCCCCGATTTGTGCGAATGCTGGGCAATGAGGGAGGTTGGCGTAGGGTTCCCCATAGTCGTCTACGGATTTGGGCAGTTCGGGAACGGACCGGTAGCCGGTGTCGCCGCCGAACCAGACGGATTTCCCGCCTGAGGAAACAGCCCAGGAACACCAGAGGGTTGCGCCTTTGTCTGTTGCTTGTGTTAGTTTTGCTGTCTTATTGTTCTCGTAGCTGTAGGAAAGGGAAAGGACTTACCGAAAGCTGTTCTGGCGGAGGTATGTTGGCATGGTAAGCAGGAAATACGTGCTGTGATTTCCTTGCCTGTGCTTGAAGGCTCGGGAGCCGTAGAAGACGCATTCGAGATACGTTTCTCGCCTGTGCTGGGGGAAAGCGTAACGTCTACGTCCTGCCACCAATCCATCTCCTCTACATTCTCAATCCCGCTATCATGAAACCACTTCTTCAATCCTAGTCCCACCAAAAAATGAGCATTAGGATGGTGTTTCTTCAACTCCATTACTGTGGGGTGGGAAAGATGGTCGTAGTGCGAGTGCGAAATTACTACTAGGTCCACGATAGGTGTGTCTTTTATGTGGCAGGGCACGTCTGTGTAGCGTTTGGGGCCCATGAATGAGAAGGGACTGCAGCGCTCTTCGAAGACGGGGTCGAAGAGGACGCGAAGTCCGGAGGGGAATTCGACATAGTAGCAGGCGTGGCCGAGCCATGTTGCTCGGAGGGCTGTAGAGCCTTCGCGGGTGGGGAGGAAGGTCGGGGTATTAACGGTTACGTGGGGAGGTGTCGTGTCTGGCCATTTCAGTCTGCCTGTTACGACGCGCCTGGGTGTTATTTTATTAGCTGTTGTTGGGAAACAAATTGATAGGTATAGAAATTTAGAGTCTTACCATGTCATAGCCCCGGCGATTGCTAAACCGCCCTGATCTCTCCAAGAATCCCATGGGTTTATAAACCCCTTCCCATTCTTCAAATGATGTGCCTTCTCCGCTGTATCCTCTGGCACAGCTCCCAATGCTGAAGGCGGAGTCATCGTCACCGCATACAGCGCGGCGGCCGTCATCCCGGTAGACATGGCTTTTGTCTGGGGAGATATCGTCGATTTGGAATCGTGCTTGGTTGGACGACGCCGGAGAAGAGTCCGAAAGAAAGAGCGCATTGGTTAAGAATAAAAGGAAATATAGTAGGAAGGGAATTCGAGAGACTTATGAATGCGGGATGAGATCCGTCTTACTTTACAGATTGCAAGGTTCTTAATATTGAAGGAGGACGACGCGAATGCGAATGGGAGCCTTTGGCGGATTTTGGCGGACTTTGCAGAACGGCTGGGCCCGGACACGGCGGAATTGTTCAACCTCGTCCGAGATAGCGATTTGGACAGAGGAATGCATTTCATTTGAATGTTTCATGCTATCTTTCGATAATGAGGAGCTATTCTTTGAGTCGGGGAGAAAATGTTACAGTAGAGAAGAAACATTGGTAGAAAGATCAGACATCAGGGAATTCCTCAACAGAGCAAGTAGTCAGATTAGTGAACTTTCACCATCCTTATAATTAAAGCAAGACCCCAAAAAAGCATTCGATTCTTTTTCATGAATTTGAGAAAATATATGACATTGTCCTCCAGATGTTGTTCAAATTATCACTATACTTTGTGCTTGTGCAACGTCAAGTAAATAAACGTTGGAGGCTGCTCAGGTTACTACACTGTTTTTTTCCGTACCCAACGCAGCTATACAATATATTATCCCTGGCGAGAAATCGGTAGAAGATAATTGATCTATATTCAGTTTCATGATGATTTTTCATACGAGATGGAACAGCATAGAATTTTGTCCACTGTGCCGGAGAAGAGGGTCTCCCATCACCTATTACCCGAGCACTAGAAGTCGTATCATACAGTAACATTCTTAAATTTACAAAAGTTTTTTCGGATTTTTAGGATCGTCACCTTTCTGCAAGCTCGAGCTCTCTCGGCAACTTCCCCAGCAAACTTAAAATTGGTCCTTGACATCATCTATTCCCCGATTGCCTATCAGGACAATATATCGTGGTCATAGCTCCACAACTCCAAAAGTTTTGTGCTAAGTTACAGGTTGATTTCAAAGCACACCACTACCAAGACAGAACCTTTTTGTAAGCCTGCAATTCCAACCTAGGTAAATTTACATATAAAAAGCAGCCTTGCTGTAGCTCTTTCCATTTCCGAAATTATTCCCGCGACCCCACATTCCATGTTCAAATCACCCCTCAATCGACTCTCCCAAACCTCCAAGCATTTCATCAAAACCACCTCACGGAACATGAGCTCCTCAGATCGTCCCTCGGGCCTAATTGGCAAATCCGGCATTGAATTGCTCACATTCGGAACTCCCAATGGCGTCAAGGCTTCCATTTTGCTCGAGGAGCTGAAGGAAACGTACGGCAAGGAATATGTCTTCCAAAACATCAACATTATGGAAAACATCCAGAAAGAGCCGTGGTTTACCAAAGTTTGTCCCAATGGGAGAATTCCGGCGATTGTAGACCATGACAGAAATGGATTCCCTGTGTTTGAGGGAGCTGCAATCCTGAGCTATCTTACAAGGCATTATGATCCGGATCATAAGTTCAGCTTTACCGATGTCGATGATATTAGCAGGGCCGAGCAGTGGGTCGCTTGGCAGCACGGAGGCCTTGTATGTTATTGGGAGGGAGACATTCTAGATTTTAGGTGTACTAACAAGCTGTAGGGACCCATGCAGGGTCAAGCAAACCACTTTTACCGCATTATCAAGGGTAGATTCAAATATATTTCAAATCTGTAAAAAACAGTATTTCTAATTGGCTGTAGACCGTATCCCATATCCCACACAGCGCTACGTTGGCGAAAGTGAGCGTCTCTACGGAGTCCTCGACAACCAACTAAAGGACCGTGACTACATTGTGGGCCCCGGGCGAGGAAAGTACTCCATCGCAGACATCGCATCCTTTGGCTGGGTCAACATCTCGTATTTCTCCGGTCTCGATATCACGCAGTTCCCAAATGTCCACCGATGGTGGAAGAACATCCTGCAACGACCTGCTGTCCAGAAGGGCATTGCAGTTCCAGCTCCAAGTCAAATTATCAACGAGACCATCGAGAAGCGATTGAAGGAGGATCCCGAGGGCGAGTTTGCAGTGAAGGATCGAGAGTTGAAGAAGGCGGGAGACGAGGCGAAGAAGCAGTATAACTATAAGTATGCTTCGCCATAGAGAGATAGCTTGTTTCCAAGAAACCAATCAATGAGGTGGTGATCTCATGTTACGTTACTCAATTTCGTTGAACATTATAACGTCACTTACGATCAGTGAGTGTCTCTGAGTCCGTTTAAATTGCATTTGCGGTTCCTTTTAAGCATGTCCGAGCTCTTCTATGTAACTAGATACTTCTTGAAAAGCCATCTAAGTAGCAAGTGCCAACTTTAGTTGTCCATCGCGTTTTCCCAGCATCAAAATACGAACAGCTTCTCAAGACCCTCTCGAGGTCCAGCAACCAGGGATCTAGGGCTTCAGTGATGATTATGCCCAGAATGCTTATGTCCTGCATGGCTATGACTGGCGTGCTCCCCATCTTCGTCCTCTACAACAATATTCCCCCAATTTTCAAATCCATCTTTACAACATTCATCAGCACAATCCTTTTCATTCAGTTTGACCCATTAACGTACCTTCAAACATCTCATTCAGCTTATCCTCAATTTCCTCAGAACTATACTTCCCGTTACGCATCGTCCTCTCACATCTCCTCATTTCTGCATCGGTCAGGAGACACTGATTAAACGCATCATGAACAGCTTCTTGGTTGACGGATTCGCCTATGAAGACTAGTTCCTGGCGTCTATCGCCCCAGCCGCCGCGGAAGTCTGCTTCGATGGCCTTGACAATGTCTTCGTCAATTGGCCAGTCTTCTGTATTGCATTTGTCAGTACTGAAAAACGCCTTGCTTCACTTGGAAGATCGAGGAGAGGAGATAGACGCACCACGAGGGACTTTTGCGAACCAAGGACCGCCACCTTGTAGTGTTAGCATCCCGCCCGCTTGACTCCATTCGCCGTGCTGATCGGGGCGGGTTGCGAGCCAGAAGAACCCTTTTGAGCGAAGGAGGCCGGCAAATGCTGGATGGTTTCTTTTGTTTTCGAGGATTATCTGAGGTTTGTCAGCTAGGAAGTGATATCTTGGCGTTTCTGATAAAAGTACTTCTGGTGGGATCTCTTTGGCAAATTCTTTGTCAGCTAGAGCGTCGTCCATTTCTATATCGGAGCCATCGTCTGACTTCTCGTCAGTGTTGGTGTCATCCGAGCCTTCCATTTCCTCGTCTTCTTCGTTTTCTCCATCCTCTGAATCTGATTCTTCTTCTTCAAATTGATCGATGTTCTGAATCACGATGAATTTGTCATGGATGAGGTTGAAGAGCCTCTTTGGGTGGAATGGCCTCCTGGCTCTGTAGATGAAACTAGAGATTCCATATCTGTTTCATATCAGAAGTGTAGACTTTGGCCAATTTCAAATACAACTTACTCTTCAGTTTCTGGCTTCGGAGCGAAAACGTTCTTTCCGCCAACTTCCCTCTGTGTCAACTCATGCAGGCTCCTCAACCAACCCGCGCCAGTAGCCGCCTTCTCAAAGCTAAATCTGCCTGTATTAATAATCTCCTTCACGTCGATCTTATTATAACACGCCTCGATAACCTTCGCAGCCGGATTCAGCTTTCTCACGAATGCCAAAACACGTTCCTTCGTCTTGACATCTATACTATCAATCTTATTCACAATAACCACATCCGCGAATTCCAATTGGTCGACCATTAGATCAGTAACCGTACGCTCGTCTTCGGGTATTATTTTGTCAGGTCCGTAGCGATCAGACAGGAATTCCGAGGTGGAGAAGTTATGGAATAAGTTGAAAGCATCCACTACCGAAACAGTGGTGTCAAGCAGGGCAAGTTTATGGAGACCGCCTATTTCTGCACTGTTTCATTATTCTCAACATTTCTCCTCCCGAAATAAGAATGAAGGAGAGACACTCACATTTCCTTCAAAATAGCACTCTCCTCGACACCGCCCTCAATCCCCATCTCCTCTTGCTCAATCATCATTTTACTAAACTTTGTGGTAAACGTCTCAGCAACCTGCATCGGCTCACTGATACCGGTGCTCTCAATCACCACATATTGCACTTGCTCCGTTCTCGCTAGTCTGACGAGCTCTTCGAGGAGATCACCGCGGAGTGTGCAGCAGATACAGCCGTTTTGGAGCCGAATCAACTTTTCTTTGGATTGGGAGACGGTGTGTTGTTGGATTAGGGATGCGTCTATGTTGAGCCTACTTTCATGTCAGATATGTATCTTTGGGGAGAAAGGGACGTACAAAGACATATCGTTGACAATTACTGCGATTCGCAATCCATGCTCGTTGGATCGAAGGATGTGCTCAAGCAGAGTTGTTTTGCCACTTCCCAGGAAGCCAGACAGCAAAGTCACGGGTAATTGTCTGATTCTTGGTTCTGTGACTCTTAAGTCTGTGAGGCAGGGGGTATCTTCCCCTTGGGGGAGGTTTGTGGTTGCGATTGGAGGCATTTTGGAAGGATTTTTGGGGCTTTTGAATACTCAGAGTTTTGCAAATAGGAATTGAAGTTTTGAACGGCTTTTTTCGGATTGTGGGAAATTGTGAAGGGTTTGAAAGCCCTGGTTTCGTGTTCTTTATTGACTTAGTGAAGTCTGCAGGGGCAGATCTCGATGGGAAAACAGGGGGTGTGCCCATCAGGGTCGAAACGGGGTCCCCATCCTACCCCTCAAGGTACGAGAAGGGCCATTGGGAGTAAAGGCATTATAAAGTAGAATAATAGATGCGGAACTTAAAACTGGTGCGGGAGAGGGTAAAAATATTTCTGTTTGTATTTACTGAAGATATTAGTGGATAATTTGAGGAACGTTTGACCCAACCCCTCTAGTCAAATACCTCCCTCCAACAACACTCATGAAATGCGTCCTTCATCACCCAAAGTTCGATACGACCCCGCAACTTGGCAAACCCTCGAAACAGCCAAGTTCCAGAAGCATAAGCCCTTCCCTGGGGAGACCCTCAAGCCTACTTACAAGCTACGAAAGCATCCTCCTGAGATTGTCCCGATTTTGAGACTATCTTCGCATTCCAATTAAAATGCTCTCGAACTAGGGAATTTTCGTATGTGGGTCTTAATTTTTGAATTGAACTGCTTAGATTCTGCCGCGCATCTCGAGGTAGAAAGTGCTCTGGTGGAGGAACATCGCAGGTTTCCAACTAGGAGCTTTGACGGGGGTAAGCTGTATCTGATCTGTACAACTACCTAGGCAGGTCTTTCTGATGTGCCAGGGCATGATCATTGTGCCTTCGTGGTATGGAAAGGAAGGTGTCGAGAGTATCTACTTGAGAGGGAAGGCGCTATTTACGCAGTGGTGTCTCTGATCTCAGAAGACCAAAATCGTGTGAGACATTGAAGCCACCAGCTCGACTGCTATAACTGTGCAAATACTTAGGTAACTTCCATCAGCGTCCTGTTCTGATTCAGTCTGCATGCCGAAGTATTACATACCCTTTCACCGACGACTGTTGCGGTATTAGGTTTCTTCCCAGCACGAAAAGGAATATTCTTCTGTCACTTGAGGCCTGCTTTTTATTCATTTGGTTTCTGTACTTGCTTTTGATCTGAAGAGCACTTCTTGCCCGTGGAGAAAAGTCTCAAGTATACATAATATGTTCCATAGAGGATCCCACCAAGCCCGGCACAGATGAGTGTTAATGCGCCAACCTTTTGACCGAAACTCACCGGGGCAGGGCACTCAGAGTCACCACAGAAATATTGGCAGTCTTCGTGGGACTTCTTAGGATTCTCTTCCTTCTGGGATGATTTGCTGCAAGCATCCTCTGAACATTCCAAATGACCACAGGGTGGAACGAATATACCGAAGGCCCCAAATTGTCTGCGCTGTGCTGGATAAATCTACCCATTGAGGAGTGAGGTAAGATTTGCAACCTTTGCTCGGGGCACATTGGGCGACAGTATTGGTCTTTGGAAAACGGTCCCTCCGAATGAGGCGCTTCTTGTTGAAAGGACTCCTTTGGTCAACGGCAGGTTCCTGGGTGTTACTGAACCGTACAGACGAGGGCTGTTCATTGAAGCAGCACATGTTCTTAATAATTGGATACGAGCCTCTTTCGTAGGTGACATGTAGTGTGAAGGCCGAAGCATCTGAGCAAAGATTCTGCGGGCTAGAAGGCCGATAGGTTTATTGATACTCAGTCTCATCTTGTTGGCAACGCGGTTGATGGCGACAAGGTAGTTTGCTTTTTGTTGAGCCTTTTTCTTCTGTGGCGACTGGAGATATGTATTCTAGGAGCAAAAGAATGAGAATAAAAACTGAATACAAGTTATGTTTAGTGGCATTCTATGAGCCGTTCGGTACCAGGGGAACAGATGTGGACTGGCGTACCCGGGAGAAGAAAGTCGAAACATTTTCGAGGTAGCGCTAGCTGGACGGCTTCCGCTTCCCTTTCAGGACAATTGAACGAAAAAAAGATCGCCAGGGTCTAAAGCAGTATCAGACCCGCGGAATACAGCTCATGACCAAGCTAGTCACCAAAAAAGGTACTGATCTTGGCACGTTTTCGAGACTTCGTTGAAAGCTCCTCACCCACTCGCTTGAGCTGCGAAGTGATCCGAGTAGCCTAGACATAAAAGCCGCACGCCTTTTCTACGACTTCTGTGATGCCTCCAGCCTTGTGACAATGAGGAGGTTGGGTCCCGTAGCAACCATGTTCCACAAGAGACTGACGTCTCGACACTTCGAAAGAAAAGAACAGCCGACTATGAAAGACCACATGAAGAAACCCCAAAACCCACATGGTGGAAAAGTGTATTGAGCAATGGCACATTGCGCCCCGGGGAGCGGGGTAAGTTTGTAAATGAAATTTCGGTAAGGCTGGCGGGGGATAGATACATGACGCTTTGTTAGATTTTTCCCCTCGCGTCATGGCATTGACCAAATACGTTGGCTGGAGCAAGTTGATGGCTCTTTGGAGACCATGGTAATTTAAGCCTGCAAGATACTGACCTCACAAATAGAAATTTTACCATTTGTACCTCCGTGTCACCAATTTCAATGCACCATGTATTTTCTAAGGTGAGATCAATTCGGACTAGACTACCATAATCCTCCATCTACCGCCTGCTTTTATACCATGCTGAACCACAAGATTGCAAGGCCAGATGTAGGAAAGTCGATAGGCCGAAAACACGCGCGCGAAAAAAAGAGAACAGACCTGTGACATCCACGCAGCCAGAGGCAAATGCAGAAGCCAGAGGAACCGGAGGAGCCTAATTCATCGTACAAATACCACCCTTGCGCCTCTTATGAAAGTGGACTGCTGAAGACACAAGAATGTATGAGATGGAGCACCAATGATTGATATGGAGGATAGCTTTGTGATATGGACGTTTGATTGTTCTGGGGGAAGCTTGAGACAATCTCGGTTGGTGTAGTGTAAAAGGACGCCAAATTTACTGATGACCAGCCTTTCGGAGAGAGCTTGCGAGCCATTCCAAACCTTCGTAAAGACCGTCTCCGGAGGTAGCGCAAGTAGATTGGATATACTGTTATTGCTTAGTAATATGTTTAGAAAGATTTTGTTGGGATAAGACTTACCCATCCACGCTGTCTCAAGCTGTGGAGACCCAACTTGTCTGTGATCTCGGCGGCATTCATGGCATTCTGCGGCCGATTAGCTGTGTGCAAAATTAATGACAGTTTCGGTACTTACTGGCAAATCTTGCTTGTTGGCGAAAACCAGGAGAATGGCATCCCTCAGCTCATCTTCGTTCAACATACGTTGGAGTTCCTCCCGGGCCTCGACGACACGATCACGATCGTTGCTATCCACCACGAAGATGATACCCTGGGTGTTCTGGAAGTAATGTCTCCACAAAGGTCTGATCTTGTCTTGTCCACCAACATCCCATACGGTGAATTGGATGTTCTTGTACTCGACGGTCTCAACGTTGAATCCTGTCGGATATTAATGGATGCCCTTGGAAAATTGCCCGGTTGCAAGTCGATGGAGAGAGATGGCTATCATACCGATTGTGGGAATAGTGGTGACGATTTCACCAAGCTTCAGCTTGTAAAGAATAGTAGTCTTTCCGGCAGCATCCAAACCAACCATCAAAATTCTCATCTCCTTCTTTCCCCAGAGGCGGTCGAAGATCTTTGAAAATGTGAGACCCATGATTGCGGTGTGGGGCGGTAGTGGTAAGGGAGGTTGAGATGGGTTCGCTCTTGCGTAAGATCAGTACTGGAAAATACAAGTGATTAGCAGTGCGCGATAGCGACAGAAACAATGAGTTTATATGATAGCAGCACGAGAGGACAGAGTATTCATTTCGACGGAGTCAGATATGGGTCTCGGGCGGAACAGGCTACCATGATACGGACATGGCGGTATGGTATCGTGAGAGCTGCTGCCCGCGGGAGACTTGCACATGCGCTGCGCCGTTTGTCGCCACCACAAAATGATAGAGCGGCGGACAGCAGTAAGAGAGGGCGGAGGGGGAACTCACGGTTCTTGCTCGGTCGACAGCGAGCGGGTTGAGATAGATGTCGAGGGATTAGCGAGGATGTGATAGTCGGTAAGAGAGGCAGGGCAGTAGCAGTAGCAGTTGCGTTCGTGAGGACAGCAGCAGCAGCCAGATGTTCTTGTGTGGGTGCGGGTGCGGTGTCGAAATAATTCCCGCTAAACCTATCCTGGCCTTAGCGTCTTCACCGCGAAATAAAGTTGTCCCCTTTCCGATGCGCAAGAATGACATCTGGCTTGTGAGGGAAGAAGAAGAACGTGTGAATAGTTGCAATAGAAACACCCAATTGCCAACACTTCCTGGATTCGACGCGCCATTTGCACCCGACAATCCCAAGATGCGTTTCTCGACCTCCTCTGTTCTGCTGGCCGCGAGCAGTCTGCTCGGCGCTGCCCTTGCACACAACATCCAGCTCGCGGCCCATGGAAGGGAGTGCTTCCACGAGTCGCTGCATGTCGACGATAAGATGACGGTCACTTTCCAAGTCGGCGACAGGGAATTCGGCAGTGCTGGTAATTTGGATGTCGATTTCTGGGTACGCCATTCCCAAGGCAAATTCCTGCTTCAGTTACTGTTACTGATTTAGGGGCAGATTCAAAATCCAACTGGCGGCTACGAGACCCACGAACGGTCAGTCTCGAACGGAGACCATTCCTTCACAGCCCGGCATGACGGGAAATATGTGTACTGCTTCAGCAACGAGCATTGGTCGGCGTCGAGCAAGGATGTCTCATTCAACGTCCACGGCATAGTCTATGTTCCAGAAGCAGAAGCACCATCAGACCCATTAGAGGCTGAAGGTAGGATGGCCATCTTCGAAGCATTGCGTATACGTACTAATGTTTGCCTCTAGTACGACAACTATCCGAGCTCCTCGCACAAGTCAAGGACGAACAATCGTATATCGTCGTCCGAGAACGAACGCACCGTAACACAGCAGAAAGCACGAACGGCAGAGTCAAGTGGTGGAGTATTTTCCAGATGGGAGTCTTGATCGGAGAGGGCATCTTCCAAGTGTGGTGGTTGAAAAGATTCTTCGAGGTAGGCAAGAACAGTGCCGAGCGCTTTGGGGTCCTGAGCCGGTAGCTGATTGACTCCATAGGTCAAACGGGTGGTGTAAGATGATAATGCGACATATGGGTTCGGTTCATGATCATTCGGCGCAAAAAGCATGACAAGCGGGAGCGGAGCAATTAGAATCGTGGGAATGATACACCAGTTTCGGACAACAACCTTTAGCTGTACTTTACCTCGATAATGCAACATACGATTCTTTTACAGCTCGTTTCCGGCTTGGGTTCGCCTTTTTGACGAACAACCTTCCGGCCTATCTGTTTCTTCGCTCATCAATGACGGTGTGTTAGGATTCAAATCAGGCGAATTTCTCACACGAAGTTGTTGATCGAAGACGCTATCGGTGCCGGTACTGAGTCGCATATCTGAATGCCTCCCTGGTCCTTTTTTGCTCATGGTAATCGGCAAAAATTCTCCGTTAAGACAAATGAAAAGGAGTATTCCCGGTCTTCTTCACTCACTTAGAGAAGCCTTTATGTGACTCTTGAGCCTTTGATGCCTAGATTGCTGAAGAAGCAGACATGAGTTGACGGTCATAAAAGCATCTTTCACTTATCAGACTTTTGTGAGACATTTATATTCCTCACTGGGACTGCCCAACTTGGACCTTGGCAAGTTGGCTCAAGCTCAGGCTCATGCTCTCTTCGGTCGATTTTATCCAGCCCACTAATACCCCAGGTTTGTCGAAATTAGCTTGAACCTAGCTCCATCTGGAAAGCATCTCCGAAATGTAGAACACCTAGAAAATTGCTACATAAACAGGGCAGCAAACATCCATCCCAACAGAAGCTGGAGGGAAAACTCGACACAAGCAGTGGAATGCATCTCGGTCTCCGATGGGTAAAAAGGAGATTCCAACCCCATGTCTTTGGAATGCTGCACTGGAGAGACTAAACGAGGACCTCACGTTGGTTTTCAGACGAACCCTGGAAGCTTTACAAGCCTCGACGCCAATCGCATGACCACCCCTCGCTTGCAGATGAGCATCCCATCACCCGCGTCCAGGCCACCTTCTGCATCCCCCAGCCGAAATTATTGGTCTTTCAAGCCCCAGGCAACATGAGTGTGTTCGTTCAGGGACGTATTCGGCTTTCTCTCATTACTATTGGTGGATGCCATAAATGTGAAAGGCTCGGATATCGCCCCGCCCGACCAAATTTCTTTCCTGGGGGCATACATCTGGGCTCTGGTCGCCATCAAGCTCAGGCTGCAATGTTCCCTTCTCACTGTCCTTTGCGCTCCTCGAAGATTGATTCATCCAAGTGAATTTCCAGCCTACTGTCAAGAATTGATATCTATAAGCCTCCCCAGGTTTTCGATTCAAGCTATGACTTACTAGGACGCATCGAAACCACATTCAGCACGTCCGACAGGGTTCACCTCCAATCATGCCAGAGCCAGCGTCGAAAGAAGCTTCAGAAACGGCAAATGCCGTTCCGCCAACCCAAGAGGCTGATACTCCGGCAACCTCCACCATTCATGACGAGAAGCATAAACCGACGTCTAGAAGACCCTCCTTACATTCCCACACTTCTTCGCCTATTCCCGAAGTTGCTCCTGTGCTTGGGGGTGCTGGATTCGTGGCTGAACAATCTCAAAAGGCCGAACATGCTGCCACAGCTTTCAAACACCATCCGGGGCTAGAACCTAATGGGAAAGCCCATGTGAATGAGAAAGTCACCCATGTGACTGACGAGGAGAATTCTGCCACCGCTACGGAGACGCCTATTGTACACAAGGATGGTGATGCTGTCGTAGATGCCTCTGGAGAAGCTGGCGAGGAAGATGATGAGACCGATTATCCTGGTGGCCTGCAACTCGGCCTTTTGACTTTTGGTCTTTGCGTGGCTACGTTTACGGTAGCTCTGGGTACGTGGTTTCTAAGATTCACTACATGCAGGGCTTAAAGAAATGTCTTCGTGGATGCCGAGACATATTCGATCGGAACTTTGCAGCTTCAGAACCCTACTAACTCCAAATTAGACAATACAATTCTGGCCACAGCAATCCCCAAAATCACAACCGTCTTCCCAAACTCACTGAAAGATGTGGGTTGGTATGGCTCATCATATCTTCTTACCACCACAGCCTTACAACCTTCATTCGGACGAATCTATACATTTTTCAACGTCAAAAATACTTATCTCTTCGCTTTATGCTTATTCGAAGTGGGCTCTATCATATGTGCTGCAGCAAAAAATTCTGTGATGCTCATTGTTGGGCGCGCTGTTGCCGGAGCTGGAGCCAGTGCGTTGTTTTCCGGTGCTATGACGATTGTCGGATTTACTGTGCCGCTGAAAAAGAGGCCCCTTTACATTGCTTCGATATCGAGTATGTTTGGCATATCTTCAGTAGTTGGACCCCTTCTTGGTGGCGCTTTAACAGACAAAGCTTCATGGAGATGGTGCTTTTGGGTAAGTTTGAATCACCCATTGCAAATAACCCACCATTGACAAGATATAGATTAATCTGCCTTTTGGAGCCATTGCTATCGCGACAGTTGCCATATTCTTCAAGCCACCGAAGAGGAAGTCGACTGGACTGACGATCAAGCAGAAGATTTTGGAGATTGATCTCGTCGGTGCTTTTTTCCTCATCTGCTCCATCGTCTGTCTACTCTTGGCCTTGCAATGGGGGGGAACTACTTATCCATGGAAAGACTCGAAAGTATGGGGTTGTATCTTGGGATTTGGTCTCATGATAATCATCTTTGTGGCACAACAATTCCGTCGTGGTGATAGGGCAACCATTCCACCGAGGATATTTGGGCAAAGAACAGTATTATTTTCTAGCATCTACTCCTGCTTCCTATCGATGGGGCTCTACGTATGTGTCCCAGCCAGATTCTCCTTTTCAGAAGCTGACGTGTATCAAGGTGCACATCTATTTCCTACCATTCTACTTCCAGGCAGTCAAAGGAACAACAGCAGAAGGATCCGGCATCCGTACAATCCCCTACCTCGCCTCGATCATCATCAGCTCAATAGTTGTCGGCGGAGGAATCACCTATATAGGATGGTATAAACCATTCATGATTTTCGGCGGCGCGGTCTTCACCGTAGGCGCAGGAATGATATACCTCCTGAAAGTCCACTCCGGAGCAGACAAATGGATCGGCTACCAACTCCTCTGCGGTTTCGGTGCAGGCGCAGGAGTTCAGATTCCATTTATAGCCGTACAAGTCGTACTCAACACCAAAGATATGCCCACCGGCAACGCCATCGCTATTTTCTTCAACTCCCTTGGTGGAGCTGTCTCGATTTCAATGGCCCAGAATGTCTTTTCGAATGGCTTGTATAAGAATGTTCCAAAGTACGCGCCCGAGATACCGGTCACGTTGGTTGTTACCGCTGGTGCAACGAGTTTGCGGAAGGTAGTTGAGGCGATTAATCCGGTGTCGCTACCTGGCGTTTTGCAGGCTTATATGTTGGCATTGAACCAGGCGTTTGTCATTTCGATTGCGGTGGCCGCTATTGCTACCATTGCGGCGTGTGCTGTGGAGTGGAAGAGTGTTAAGGGGAAGAAAATTGCGCCTGGTGGCGCTGCGTAGATGTTTTATAGAGGGTATTTATATTTTTGGACATAATTTTTTACATTTATTCGTAGATATTTTGGGAGCATACCTTGGTACGAAGTATATAGAATATACACACATGTTGATACGTGCTCCCTAAAGTAGAATTTCATGATGATGTGACGCAAACGCTTTCATAGAGAATGCCCGGATTGGTTCCGGAAGATCTGCTGATGATTCTCATTTAGAAAATATCTTTCGATAAGACGAAGAAGTCATTGTTATCAAAACAAGAAACCCAGAAGCACAAAGCCTCGCCTTGCCCCCACCGCACAGACCAAGCAAGGCTGAAACCCTGCCTCCTCACAAACCCCACCTCTCAACCTCTTCCACTCTCCCCTTTCACAAACAAACCTCTTCAAAATGGCAACAAGCAGTCCAACTAACCCCTCATTCCCCTCCACCGCACCACCCCAAACCTCACAACCCCCCTCAAACCCCGCATCCTCATCAACCCCCTTCCAATTCCCCCGCGAGCACTCCTTCCCACCCTTCTACACCCCCCAACCAAACGCGCAAACCCACCACGCGCAACTCCAAAAATGGTCCTCCCTAATCCTCTCCTACTGCCGTTTCCACCGGCTCTTCAAACTCTCGCTCATCGATTCCCTCGATTCACCTCTGTTTAACAATACGAAGATTGGGAAGAGACTGGGGATTGCGGAGGTGAGGGAGGTGCTGGAGTTTATGCGGAAGGAGGGGAGGACTGAGTGGATTGGTGGGGGCTGGAAGGAGGCGGGGGAGTGTTGGGTTTGGTGGCGGACGCCGGAGGAGTGGGCGGCGGGGATTTATGAATGGGTGAGTTTGGCGTGCAAGGATGGAGTGAGAGGGGAGCTGACGAGAGGTAGATTGATGAGACGGCGCAGAAGAATACTGTGTTGACGCTTTATGAGTTGACTGAGAGCGAGGCTACGATATCGCAAGGTTCATTTCCTAGTCTGATATTGGCGAGGTATGAATACTGATGAGATGATAGAGTTTCATGGTATGGACCCGGAGCTTTTGCAGAAGGCGATGAATATATTGGTGAAGCGGGGAAAGGCGCAGGTGTTTGGACAGGAGGATCAACAGGGTGTGAAGTTTTTCTAAGGATCACTCCGATCATATATATCATGAATAGAGGATACAGGCACTGGAAGGAGTTCATGGATGGCGTTTCTCATTGTTTGCGAGCTAGCTAAAACTTGCAGATACCGATATTCGAACAGCAACAGCAAAAGGCTGAATTATACACCCGATCCGACTGCAGGGTATTCATTACATCTCATAACCGCCTGGCCAAGCTATGGCTCCATTATCAACCTACAGGCACAGCACCATCTTCTTCTTCTTGTGATGCACTGCCCTTGCAAACTCTAATCGCAAAATCAAAACCGTAAATATATTTCTCATCACTGCCCTTCCGCCAGGTAAATATTGTCCCACTTCAGTTGTTGTGCCATGGCTACGTCAAGAATCCAGTCCGTCGAAACGATCCTAGGTACCATGTTCCCCTTCTTGGCTTCCTCTTTGAAAGTGGGCCACAGATTTTTCTCAGGGGTCTTTGTCCCACTGATCAAATAGACCGGCTCCTTTCCTCCCTCATCCTCTTCAGGGTTAACCTTCTTCGCAAAAGGCTTGCCCCTGAAGATCGTGAAAGTACCTCCGTTTGCCTGAACAATCTCTTTGTACGTCTCTGGCTTGTTTGGAACGTCTTCGGTACAATAGATTGGAACACGGCGCAGCAGTGAACGCTTGTTGGCTTTCGCTCGAACCACGGCGTCCTTGAGCTTCAACCCGAACTTCTTCTCGTTGCTCGTATCCTTGAGCAAGAATTCTCCTACATTTGGAACTTTTCCGTCTTTAACGCATGTATCGATGAATTCGGATCGAACAACCGTAGGTGCGCTGGCCAGTGCACAGAGAAACTTCTTAGTTCTGACAATAGCCGGTGCAGCTAGATGTGTGCAACTTCCGGGGTCTTGGACGACGTGAACTCCTAGGTCTCTCATTTTTTTCTGTCGTTGTTAGTTCACAGAACTATTACACAAAATCAGAGTAAACTCACCTTGTCGGCGTCCTCCTTAGTCAAATTACCGATCCAACCCTTATAACTAGTAACGAGAAGGCGGATTCCTATAGGAGGAAGACCGGTTCGTTGACGTTTTGCTACTCGAGTCTCTTCGTCAGAAGACGCTTCGTCCTCTTCGGCTTCTTCTTCTGCTTGTCTGACTGGAGTTGAACTTCGTCTCTTGAGAGCTTCTTGTTTCTCAATATGGTTCGCAGCGCGCTCACCACCCCACACAGGACCCTTTCGCTTCTTTTCCTTCTCATAAAGTGCAATGTCCGCGGATAAACCGTGAATAGTTGAGAGTGCTTTGTCCTTTGCACTTCGGGTTGACGACGGTGTATCGTTTTCTTTGCCAGCACTAATGCGGCGGTTCGAAGCGGGGGTACTAAGCTGGGCAGCAGAGGTTGCTCTTGGTCTACCAGGAGTCTTTTTTGCCTTCAATACTGGTTTTGGTACTTCCTCCTCGTCGTGCATATTAGTATCTTCGTCAGACTGTCGTGAGCTTGACAAATTACGGTCTTTCTCGTGCATAATTGGGCGTCTCAGTGGCTTCGAATCCGAGGAACTTGGGGTAGGATCTTTTGGATAGTACAGAGACTTAAGAATTTTGCGATCGAATTGTGTATGACCGACAATCTCCCCTAAGTTCGTTCTAGGAGGGAAGTGGGTATATCGACGGTCGGTAAGCTTCTGTATGTGGCACTTGGCATATGACTCCTCGATCCAGAGGTGGTTCACCATGTCAATATTCCACTCCTTGGCTGCCTGGCACTTCTCACTTGTGTCTCGTGCCGTAATCAAATGGGTATTTTCCTGCTTCATGCTTTTTGTGAACTCCGCACCGCAGGCTTGGACGATATTCTCTAAGTATGTGCGAGCTTCGCCGCCGTAGTTTGACAATGTGATGCGTAGACCCTCGAAGCCAGGAATTCCTTCTCTTGGAAGTGGGTAGTGTAGAAGTCGTTTGAGAGGTGATGTCCACTCATTGTGTGTGATCAAGTGATATAGCCAAGAGAGATTGCCAACATCTATGCCAGCACGAGATGCAAATACATAGTCTCTTCCCTCGCGCCAGTGACAGACTAACATATCAGCATTGTGGACCGTATTGGTGATTGAGCCACCGCCGCCAACAATGAGGTCCTCGAGTACTTTGAGCAATCGACCATTAATCTCAAGGTCTTTCGAAATCATGACCTTCTTGCTTCGAAATACGTCTAGCTGTCGAGGTGCGTCTGTCAATATTGGAAGTGATTCTGGTCTAGGTGATGAAGCACCGATTACTCTATCAGAGGTAGGGAGCGGCAGGGCATCCCCCGAACCCATTGAAAGAATCTCGGGATCTGGGAGGCAGTATGGTCTTTCGTCGATGCGCTTCCCCAATTTGAGACAATCATCGAACCTGCATACTGTCAGCATTGAAACTTGGAGATCAGACTTCTGGCATACCAGTGAGGCAAGACTATCTTGCATTTGAGACCCTTGTCTATTGCCTGCTTACATTTCGGATGATCGATAGTAAGGGCACAGATATGTGTAGTGAGTTTCGTCAGACTACTCGACTCTGTCCCGCCCATAGCTAGGACTGCCCCGATGATCGCATCTTTGTCGCCAGTAGGGAGGTCGGCGCAAGTTATTGAAAGGTCCGAGAAGAAAAGATTGGGATCTGGAGTAAAGGGTCGAAGGAGTGCCTGCTTGTTCTTCAGGAGTGACGAGGCGATCCAAGCAGGTCTGACAACACTGATCATATTATCGCGCGCGGCGGAATATTGAGGAAAGTCGCTGGTCGTTGAGATGATATGGGTTACATTTTCGAGGTCGATTTTGTTGTCTTCATCGTTCTCAGAGATCTCACCGGAGTGTTCTTCAAGAGTATCCTTCAGCTGCGAAAAGCGTGAGCACATATGCCCTCATCAGGATATTGTTCACGTACCTCTTCGATCTGCTTCCTTGGAAGGTCTTTGCTCTCCCAGAAAGCAAAGACACAATGCTCAAAAAGCGGACTTGCTTGTTCTACGGCCATGATGCAAGATGACTGCAAGATTTTGTATACATGCGAAAAGTGGTATGAATGCGTGGGATGGTTGCCAGTCCATCAGTTTTTTCAGTTTTGGACTCGGCGTGAAGCCATTCCAAGACGCGAGGCGTCCAAATGTTGACGCGCCTAGCGCGTTTTGGAAAAGCCACAACACGTGATTCAGCATACAACGTATGCCTTGCCTGCCCTTTCTTGAAGTTTCCCCATAGTTCTTGCGAAAAGCCGTAGAGTATGCCTTGAGAAGTATGACTTACATCTTTACGACTTATGTTTATTACCAGCATTCAATTGGGGATAATTCCCATGCTCACTTGAAGTAGCAAACATAATCGCCAGAAATCTGAGAAGTACTTCACTCGTCGCTCGAATCACAAAGGTCCGTGCACGCTTGAGGGCGAACTATTTAGCAGAGAAGCATCTTGTAAAAGTATTCTGCGATAGCAGAAAAAAGTTATAGAAGATTCTGGCTCCATGATACAGGGTAACGCTGGCCTAGTTCGTGTCTGAAATTTTGGCATATCTTATACAAAAATTTCCGGGCGTTCTGTCTACTGTATTTAGGCCTCGGCTTGCCGAACTCAATAGCCGTGAAGGCTCGGAGTTTGATATCCATTTCATCTCATGAATTCTCGACTGTACGTACCTGCTGATGAATCACTACGGTCCCTTTCGAGATAAGATTCATAGATCGCCTTAACAAGAAGTCACATATCTGTATTTTTGCCTTGCGTTACTTCCTTCGACTGACTCCTCCACCTTCCCCGCCTCTCCTTTCAGCCCGCGGTCATGTCGTCTTCCATCTTTCAGATAAAGGAACATACAGTAGAATGTCAACATATTCGAGAATACGCTAGAGCGACCGCGAGATCGCAAGAAGAAGTCTTGCATCTTGCAGTCAAGCAATATATCCCTTTAGATAATCAGCAGCCTCAACCTGGCGATCTCACGATCATTGGGGCTCATGCAAATGGCTTTCCCAAGGTGAGTCTTGAAAACCTCCTGTTTGTGAATATAGCTTATGTTTTCAGGAATTGTATGAACCATTGTGGGAAGATTTACACGCTCGTTCCAAGTCGAATGGCTTCCGGATACGAAGCATCTGGATAGCCGACGTTGCCCAACAGGGAGCCAGCGGCATCATGAATGAAAAGCTTCTTGGAAATGACCGTAAGTTACAAACACGAGTTTCTAAATCTCACTAAAGCCTCTCAGCATCATGGTTTGACCATGCCCGCGACCTGTTGCACATGATCAACACTTTCCGTTCTGAAATGCCCATGCCAATCGTTGGCATGGGTCACTCCTTCGGAGGCGCGATTCTCTGCAACATGTCACTGTTCCATCCCAGGTTGCTCTCCTCAATCGTACTTATGGATCCAGTTATTCAACAGTATGCATCAGCGCCTACAGGACCAAGCCCCGCTCAACAGTCTACATTCCGCCGTGATATCTGGCCTTCTCGCGCCGAAGCCATCGCCGCGTTCGGGAAATCAAAATTCTACCAATCTTGGGACAAAAGAGTCTTTGAGCGCTGGTGCAAATTCGGTATTCGTGAAACTCCATCAACTGTCTACCCCAACGAACACGCTGCCGTCACCTTGAGTACCACAAAGCATCAAGAATGCTTCACGTTTCTGAGACCAAGCTGGGATGGCATGAGCCCAGATGGCAATACGATATTAGACAGAGACTTGGTACCAGATATGAATCTAAAGCATCCTAGCAGGTACCCTCTCTACCGCCCAGAACCGCCTACCACCATCGCTAGGATGGGTGAATTAAGGCCCAGTGCATTCTATATTTTCGGTGAATTAAGCGACATGTCTTCTCCAGATGCAATTCAACAAAAGTTGGAGATCACTGGTGCTGCACCGGGAGGAAGTGGTGGAGCGAAAGCAGGAAGAGTGAAGGGGATAACACTTAAAGGAGTCGGACATCTAGTTGCCATGGAGCGAAGCGAAGAATGTGCAGATGCCGCTGCATTGTGGTTCGGACAAGAAGTGAAGAGATTCGATGCCGAGAGAAAAGCGTATGAAGAGTGGACGAAGAAGAGTTTGGCCGAGAAGCAGACGATGTCCGAGGAATGGAAGAAGCGGGTAGGTGGGCCCTTGAAGAAGCCTTCCAAGAGTAAGATATGAAGCGCAATATATATTATACGAACTTGGAATTTGTCTCTTTTGCAATCTCTTTGTCATGTTATTTTTTTCGTTTGCTATTCTACCAAAGAAGCACAAGCCCATGTCTTTCCCCTCGCGTCCCCCACCCAGCGACTGTCAATGTCAAGTCCATAAACAACACTCCTACGCGAAATCTTCGGCTGCAAACCACAACAGCCACATGTCGATATATATTGAAATAAGCAGAACCCCTGCATCAAACACACAAATAGGACACCGGTAGTCAGTGTGTTTGGTCGTTGGTCCAACGTACAAACCTGATGTCAGCACAGACACCCCTTACAAGCACATTCCTCTTAGGCCTCTCTCTTCTTTCCATAAATCTCTAATCCCTTCCCAACAGGTTGGATAAGTTGTTAGAGTTAGAGTTCCTTCAAGACCAAAAAACCCTCGATGTTCCGTAAAACGAACTGGGTAGGGTTCTCTTCCTGCTTCTCAACAGAAATGCTGAGGAGCACAGAGTTTTGCGTATTTTTTTTAGCCCCTTGGGAAGCAGGTTTGGAATGGCATGAGCGAATACCTGGCATTTTATTTTTTTGGTGGGAAGTTGCAAAGTGTTCGTTCATGTTGGATTTCTTTTTCGGCTACCTACCGAGGGTAATGAATATGTGAATAGCGCGTTTGCCACTTTCTTTTGTTTACATTTTGATACTCAAGCAAGCGAGAAATTAGGGGACCAATTCACCTACGCGACTGCCTTTCTTTTAACAACAATTGTTTGGGGGCAGTGTCTTGCCGGGGTTCCGTAAAAGAGGAGAGCCATACTACCACTTCCAGACTTTGGCCCAACAAATTTGTCGTAGATGGAAATGAACATGAACATGCTACTCTTCAAATTAAATTAGTCTAAGCTATGAAAGTTTGTTCCGAGGCGGTTTATAATAAGTATTCTCGCTATTGTTGTTTGTGCTCGCTCATTTTCATCAAGAATTTGTACACACCCTTCAAGCAGGGGAGCGGGAGCCATAGCTGAACCTAGGCTCGCAGGTTTCTCTTTGAGAGTTGCAGTTTGCCTTGCAAGGTCATCAAGTGACCGTGTATTGAATTCTGAAACGAGTAGGTTACATGATCGACAGTAAGTAATCCTTTGACGGCAATTCCCTTTGATTCACTATCAGCATCCAACTCAAGCTTTGTTCCAGCTTCAAAATATATTGAAGACGAAAATAAAACTTTCTAGATAGAGGTCATTTTAGCCAGCCTTGTTTTCTTCTCAGCATGGAGTTTGGGTGTCTTCTGTGTCCCTCGTTTGGTATTCTCCCTTGTTGAGTGCCGCAGCTTTTCATCTAAAGGACTACACAACAGAGAAGGAGGGTCTTCCATAAGGCGAAAATTGTTTTTGCACGCACGAAAAAATGCACTTCGATGTCTCTTGTGCAGGATTGCCTATAAAATACATTCCGCTGTACATCACTTCAGCCCGTGTCTAAACAGAGAGAGGCCCAGTTAGTCAAGCTATGGAGATTCTCTCCACCCGGACACAAATTCCACCCCTCATGTCTGACAATTTCTCAGGATTCCTCGAAGTGAATACAAACGTTTTCTATCCCTGCTTAAAATGAATTCAAACTTCTTGGGAAAGTGACAGCAACCATAATTTTGACAGCAGATATGACCGAGGGAAATTGATCTTTGGTCATACGGCTAGAGCTTGAATCTCACACCTTGCAGTATTCACCTACCAGGTCCGAGGCTAGTTAGAAGACAAGACATGCAATCCGCAAGAGCGGTTTGTTGGCTTTGCAGGCATTTATTAGGCGCCTTACTTCCTTGCAGCGGATGAGGTTAGTTGTTACGCAAGTGCGACTGTGGAGTCCACCTTGTAAGAACTCGCCTATAAAAGTTCGTCGGGTTCCTTGATATTCCCCACTAACCCCTAAGATTCGACAGATGGCGCACCGTTAGGAAGAGGTCTGTAATAGTCTGTTGTCGAAGTTCACAATGAGTGAGACTGAGGACGAGGATAGCGAGGTTGTGACAAGAGGCGAGAATGGACGGTTTCTGGGAAATTTAAGGATAGGGAGGTGAACAATGACAGCATTTGATTTCTTGACAGCAGAGATTGACTACTTAACGTTCAAAATTTGAGTCATTCGACTTAAGGGCTAAGAATTGAGAATACAACTTTACGAAATAAGAAGTTTGTGTGACCTGTTTTATGAATAAGCACATATGAGTGTCAGAACCAGCGTCACCCTTTTGTCATGTTCTGTATTCTTTTAGAGGTGGGTATGTATTTGTGCGTTCCAGAGTCGAGGCAGATGACAAATTCACTCAAAGTGCTTAGAAGCCCAGTAGATGTAATGTCTTTGGAGTGAGCTCGAAGCCTCCATCACATTGCTAGTACCATAAAACCATGACATGGCTAATAGTTTTCCAATTCATCTCCTGAAGCTCTATATCTATCGTATCACCCCTCAAAACTCCTCCTCAGGAGGAACCCAGACCAAAATCCCCTCTTTATCAACCCTTAGCCCCTCCGTCGGCGCAATCTTCAACACCTTCTGGAAATACCTATCCTTAATCACACAATGCACCGGCCCGATCCAATCCCCCCTCACGCTCGGCAGCAACCTAAACTTTATGGTCTTTCTACTAAGCGGCACAAGCTGCAAAGTGCTCTGCTTGATCCCCGAGAATGCAAACTTCTCGCTAGGTTCCATGGTCAGTCCAAATGTCAGGAAGTGGTTGGAGGGATTCTCAATCGTGACGTCGAAATGGATCATAGAAGGTATAGTCGCGGAGTATGGGACAGCGGCGAGCACACGCGGCTCGCTGCTGGAGACAAGGAGGCGGGGTACGGCGAGTTTAGAGGTGTTAGTTGGAGAGCCCTCGATGGCGCGGCGCCATTTTATGGCGAGGGAGACGTCCAGGGTTGCGGTTCCGCGGTCGTCGAGGGAGAGTTTTTGGGTGCAGACGTCGAAGAGGGCCTCTTCTAGGCTTTTCGGTACTACTTTGAGGCCGCTTTCGGGTATTGCGGTGAGTATTTGGGTTGTACAAGTGATACCACCGTTGAGGCCTAGGACTTCAACGGCCATATCTTCGACGATTAATTCGTCTGTTGCGAAGGATGCGTAGCGGGCTGTTAGACACCACTTTTGTGCTAGACCGTGAGCTTGGACGTCTTCGCTTGAGGCATCTTGTCCTGTTTCGTTGTGGGTGAAGAAGCTGGGCCAAGGGTCTGGATGTATCCGAGGAGAAAAGTCGTAGTTGGCTTCGAATGGACTTATGATTTCTAGTTGCATGTTCATAGCGCGGGAGATGGGTGTTTCGATATCTGAAACCAAGTTGTATGATGCCTTCAGCGCTAAGTCATAGACAGCCGGTAAATCAACTGGAGGTATTACAATCTCAACGATTGTTGAGGCAGCGCTTGCAATCCTGCCAAGTGGTGTTCCTGTCAACTCATTCCCCTTCTCGCCCTCCTCGGATTCAGCTCCAGAGGGAAGTTTCAGTGTTAGAGGTGGTGCTCCTTCTCCTAGCAGTCGGACCTCAAGGTTAGCAATTGAGTCATCTTCCTCTTCATTGAGCACTTCAAGCTTGAGGGTGATGGTCTCATTCGTATAATGCTGCTCTTGAAGCCCGACAAACCGAAGCTCCATCTTCGGAGGTTTAGGGAGAATCATAACAGAGGAGGCATTGACTCGTGCAATTCTCTTCTTGACCGATCGCTCGCCCCACCAGATATCAGCGGTAGACGTGCTTTCAAAGGTATGAACATATTCCAAGTCAAAGAGCTCCGATGCGATGGTGAAAGTGGCAGAGAGGGCTCTTGCGTCTCCGGCTTCTCTCAATAGACTACTGAACTCGAAGACTTTCGTTTGGCTCGGTCGGAAACTGAGGTCACCATTGCCAACTTGGGTTGACCGTCCATCTTGTGCCTCGTCAAGTAGGGGCACTTTGGTATATAACATGGCGCGGGGCTTTTCGGCGTCTTCTTGATCGCTGGGATTGTGCTTTAAAATGAGGGGCTTCATACTACCCTCGAATTCAAGCTTGATCTCTGATATCCTCACTGGCGCCGCGGCCGGCATGGCTGTTGAAGTGACTGCTAGTTGCGACGGGCAAGCCTCCCCAACTTTGCCCTCGGCGTGCTCAAAAGTAAAAGCTGCAGAGAGAAAAGAATGGACTTCGCCATCATGGAGCACGACAACTGGTCTACTTTTCACGCTCTCAAGATGCTCTAGTGACCTTGAAAGATCGTAATGCCAGCTAGGATGACGAGTAAAATCTGTGATGATTAGCATTGAATCTTCCGATTCCAGCGTAAAGAAAGAACTCACTATTATTCATCAATTCCCAATCCACGGCGAGAATTGACCCACCATCGCCTGCACGCGTTGCGGCACTTCTAAAAGCCCACGAAACCTCTTCGACGGCATTCCACCATCCCTCCTTCCGGTATGACATCTTCTGCCAGAGAGGACGCAGTGTCCGCACAGCATCATCCCAAGCCTCTGCTTTCAAGCTTTCCTTTCCAGAAGTCAACTGTAGCTCTTGAATGAGCCGATGTTGACCCCGCTGTTTGAATTCTGCAATGGCTTTCGATAAGGTTTCTATAATGAGAGCTGAGTGATCAACGCCTTCATAACCTGGAAGCGGGTTTTCTTCATGAGGATCGGGGCACAAGTATGTATCGTATGTGTATGCTTTGCTTGCTGTTGTTGAAGCAGGAGAAGACCCCGGAGGCGATCGGTCTTCTTCTGGTATTGCCTTGGCTAGATTGCGACGAGCGATGAGGTGCTTCGAGGCTGCGTAATACCAATATCCTGGGTGGTGGAGTTGTTCCCACGGCTGGATACGCTCTCCAATTGCAATGGCTTTTTCTGGCGGCAAATGTAACGTGATAGTCGACGAGTTGAACTCAAGTATGGACACTTTCTTAATAAGTTCGGCCATTACAGTAGCCCATCGAGCTTCCCAAGCCTGCCACCCGTATGTAGAAGAACCCTTGCCTCGGCGGTCAACAAAGTCACGAATTCTCTCTCGATGCAATTGCCACCGGCGAACTGCAGCCGTTGAGTTGCCGTTCCATAGTAGACACCTTAAGATACGAAATGCAAGAACATCGGCAAGCAATCTTGCTTCATTCCATCGCGGACTCCAGCTTGCAATCGCTTCCAGAACATCGGGACCGAGTAGCCCTTCATAGCCACCTTCATATGAACGAACCGCAGCATCCATCTCCTGCCGAAACTCGGCAAAGACTCCTAGCTTGAAGTCATAGCGAACGTTCCAGCCCTGACTTGATAACGTTTGAGATGTCCCTGAGGTGGGAGGGGTGGTTGGTGGAGGAATGATACCTCTATTTCGTTTTCTTCTCGAGTGCTTACTCAAGTCTCGATAGTATTCGACGGACAGCGGATACACTGTTGAAAGGATTGTTTCGACAAATGCCTGGAGCTCCACCGGGGAAGACTGAGGAGGCAAGAAGAATAGAGAGGTCTTGGAATCAAGCCCTGTATGTTTACGAATATTGGCAAGACGTTCTTCAACATCAGAAGAGTGGACAATGGATTTCTCGCTCAGCAGCCCAACTACTAGACGGGTCTTGTAACCTGACCCGCTTAATGTGCTCTTGATGTTGTGTATATCCGACTTCAATTGATTGTCAAATTTCGTTGTTAGATTAGGATCAGAGGTGAAAGTATAGAACGAAATGTATGCGCTTGGGACATGTTCTTGATGTTTCTCAATCCATTTCGAGTCGAGCAGGCCGTCAGGGAAGAGCGAAGACCCTGAGCTCAGCGGTGATAACGTGGAATGGACAACGGGCTTTGTTGTTGGGCTGCTTGGTAGAGCCGATGCAGGGAATGGAGCACTGCGAGTTGGTAGATAATAATCCTATTCGAGGTTCAGTGACTGACAGCAGGAGGATCACTGGTCTGCTAAACTACCCTTCCAACAGTCTTCACCCTGAATTTGTTCCTCCCGGTATGTTCCCGCCCGTTCCATGCCAATTTTGAGGCATCGCTCTGTTTGAAATGCCGCAGCAAAGTTTCCGCATCTTCGGTTCCTACTGAGGGTATCTCGGAGGTTATTCGTATCCCATCTTTCGAAGCGGGGTCCTGGGCTGAACCGAGGCCAGAGACTACCAGGAGAGGGAGGTTATGAGAGACATAGGCAGGTGGGTACCCGTCCATGGCGACGGTGTGCCAAAGTCTCCATAAGCAGGAAATGTGGTTCTGGAGCCGTTTGCTTGACTTTGGAGGGAGACGAGGGACAGGTATTCAGGGTACAGCTCGCGGGCTAATTGTAGAAGTCCAAAATCGGGTCAATCCTAAATATATTTCATGTCTGAAGCAGTTAGGCGCGGTAGAAGGCGGTTGTATTCTGGTCGTTGTTGTCCCCGCAGCCTTGTGTCCAAATGATAGGGATAAGTGCTTCGTGGATTGTGTTGGCTAGCCCTGCTCTGCTCCACCAAAAATGTAAGAACCCACCACCACCCAAGAACCTAGCGCGTCATTCGGCAAATGCCGGCCCAGCCTTGCGCCAGAGTTGCAAGATAGCGAGACTGCGAGACAGCTGTGTTTAGGGGATCTTCATTCACCTCTCAAGCACCACACTGCACTATTCACCTGCAAAATACTCCGTACAGTCTTTCCTCACTACTGCCCCCCCGCTACGAACGACACACGACAGCTTAGAAACCGTGTTAACCGTGTTACCATCAGCACGCATTTTCTATTTATATCCAACCCCAAAACCCCCCGAATCGAAGCGGCACTCGATTTCCTCTGCCCCAAGACCCCTCAACTCGCGGACAGCTGCATGCGATCGCCAACTTTTCCCAACCCAACCTTCGAGTTGCCCCAGGTGGCCTTTGTCGACTACGCGCGATATTCTTACCGTTGCAGAGGCTTTCCCTTGCCCAACTTCACAAAATGGCGTCCCAAGCCGCCCAGATCGCGGATACCATCGTGGGCATGAAAAGGGCCGCGAAAAGAAAGGCTTACGGTACGACCACGACCCTTCGCCAGCCCTTCGGTGTGGGGTAATATACTGACTATATTTTACTTCGCAGACTCGGATTCCGATAGTTCGATTGAGCAGCTCACGAATCGAGGGAATAAGCTGAGGAAGAAGTCAAGATTTGTTCAAGAAGGGCAATTGGCGCCGCCTACAGGCCCGCAAGCTTATAGAAAGGTGCGCCACAGTCCTCAATCAGACAGTAATATTTGGAACATGGACTGATGTAGTTCGCAGAAGATTGAGCACGCAGGGTTCTATCGAGATATTATAAGTCGAAATCCTCCACTTGTTGACGAAAATGGCTACGAAGTCGACAGCGACGATGAGGACGAGAGGGCACAAGCTGCAATGGCTGCCGCTGCCGATATTGACCCATATTCTGAAGTCAAGATTGAGAGTAAGAGTTTCTGCGTTTGCTTGAGCGCATGCTGACGTTAAATCCTCAGATCTTCTTATGCCACTTACATCTGCCGCCGACCTTCCCAACCACCCTACCTTATCGAAACCCTTCCTTTCCAAAACACTCACAGACCTAACTCGACACGCGGGAGAAATGGTGCAAAAGGAGAAGCAATCTCTGTGGAGAATCAAGCATCTTCTGACGAGACTGAGCGGCGACAACACTTGGATACCTTGCGAGAGCGTGGAAATGGAGGATGATTTTTCTTTATTTTTCGATGATCAGGAAAAGCAACGGGCAATCATGCTTGGAAAGGCCTTACCGAAAGACACGGATCAAGCTTCTACTGGGACATTAATATCAGAGGAGCGGGCAGAATTGTTAACTGCAGACGCCCAGTCTCTGGGTACTGCGGTGGAAGCTGTCAAGCAAATTACCGAACGTGCCGCTGAGGATGAAGATGTCACCATGACCTCAATAGATGCTCCTGCAGAGAATGGAAATGCCAACAAGGACGACGCACCACCCCCGCCTGTGGAGATCCCTAAGAAGGCCGAAGTTGGCGAAGAGAATGCTCAAGAGAATGGGATAAGTATGTCAGAGAAAGGCAAAGGCGCAGAGCCTATACTAGACGGGCCTGTTGACGATGATGCCGCTGCCAAAGACTCGACAACTAACCCAGAACGACCCACGGAGGATGTTGAAATGGATGGTGAAGGAGGGGGGGATGACCAAGAGGGTCTCCCAGCTCCTCATAGGATGAGAACACGAGCTCAGGCCCAGGCGGTATCCGACAATACGGCATCAGTGAGAACAAGGTCAATAACTCCCGACTTCAATAACGAACCATACATACACCCATATTTCTTAGCACCACCCTCGTCGCGTCCAGATCGAGATGTTGGATTGCCTCCGCAAGAAGCGGAAGAGACCCGACGCTTGCTACAACTGTACATACAGAAGCAGGAGGAAGTGTGCCGGGGGGCACAGAGGATATATGATGGCTTATTACGAGCCAACCGCTATCGGAAGTTGGTTATGAAGTGGGCTAAGGCGGAAGGCCATATCGGTGTGAATAGGGATATGTCGGACGGCGAGGATTGGTATGACAAGGAAGAATGGAACCTCACCGAGGACCTTAAGAAGGGCCAGGATGAGGAAGAGGAAGACGCTGCCACAACAGCCAAGAAAACAAGAACAAGGCGGCAATAGCCAACCATTCTGCGGGTTTTGGAGGCGTATTGTGGGAAAGGAGTTTTATAAGATATCCAGCATAGGCACACATCACCACCTTGTATCAAATGGGAAAGCGATTGTCTACTTGGAGCATAGCATAATAGAAGGTTCCATCTTGAGTGTAGCTTTAATCCGAAGGGACCTCGCTTGCTCAAATTCTATGGGGAAAAGGGGGGATCATCTTTGAATTCGATCCTCCACAAAGTATCTTTTGTAAAACAATTAACTTGAATACATGAAGAGGTTACTTGAATACCCAACGATCGATTGTTACATTTTATGATACAACTTACCGTCAACAAACTCCTTTGTGTTTTGAGACATTTTCATCCGCTCAGCCTAAAGCGCCGAGCTCGCTCGGCTCAACGTCATGGCTTCAAATGAGCTCGTGATTGGTGAACCGAGCTGCATTATTTACTTGCTCAGAACATCTCCAACTCAACCCCATTTCAAGTCTTCCCTTCAACATTATCTCCATACCTTCCTCAAGTCCCAACCGCAATCATGACGAGTTTTCTAGGAACAAACACTCCCCTGGTCGACTTCGACCAAAAGAGTCTCGCCAGTACGTTCCAACCCCTCCCCAGCAAACAGCTATAGCTATTAACCCCCTCAGTCGCGGCAGCATCAATTGCATTCAACCCCATATTCTGGAAGTAAGTTCATTTGTTCCCCCTTCCCACTTTCGAGCTATCATACTGACACAAAATAGCACAATGGCCCGCCAAGGTAACCCTCTGCCAACTTCCCCGCACGACCTATTCTAACAAACGAAACCAGAATACCACCACAAAATCCTTACCAAGCTCGCAGGCGGCAATTCCAGATACGCATGCTACGGCCTAGCTGTCACGATTTTCTCCCTGGGCATATTCCGCGATTTCCTCTACGAACGAGCCCTGCGTTCCCAGCCTTCACACCCAGCCCTCGAAACACCCCTCTCAAACCTAATCGCCTACGCACTCCTCGCAGCTGGAAATGTTCTCGTATTATCCTCCATGTGGGCTTTGGGAGTCACAGGCACGTATCTGGGCGACTATTTTGGCATCTTGATGGATGAGATGGTGACGGGGTTTCCGTTTAATGTTTGTGGAGCGCCGATGTATTATGGGAGCACGATGAGCTTTTTAGGGACGGCGATATTGTTTGGGAAACCAGCTGGTATACTATTGACGGTGGAGGTTTTGGTAGTGTACCTGGTTGCGTTGAGGTTTGAGGATCCGTTTACGGGTGCGATTTATGCGAAAAGGGAGAAAGCGCAGAGCAAGAGTGGGTTGAGAAAGAAGGAGCTATAGATTGGGGAAGTGCGTGGATTGTGGGTTGTGGGATGATGAGGTGAGATGAGATGATACCAGATGAGTATAGTGCTAGCTGAGTTGCTTCGCATTGAGGTGAGATTGTGCATAGTTAAAAGAGGAAGACACCACAAGTGGTTCAACAGAGCAGGCGTTGCGTAGGTATCAACTACTATGCATTATGGCGTTGGGAGGGGTAAAAGTCAACATATCAAAGCATCCAAGCATTCCCAAAGCGCCGCTCTACATGAGTAGATTCTGCTCATTAACAACATCATCATGACTACTCAGCCTTGTGCATAGACGATGTAGTTTCTTTGCTATTCAACGCCGCATCTAACTCTTCTTCATACCTCTGGGTATACATCACTACACAATTATCAGTAAAATCCACCAATAAAAAATAAATCAAGACTCACGTTCTCCTCAATAATGGCATACGCTCCTTGATACTCTCCCTATAATCCAAATCAATATTCACCACACCGATCTCTGCTTCCTTTCCGTCGCCAGTCATATCAAGCAAGACCTTCCCCCACGGATCCACAACCATACTATGCCCATAACTACTCCTCTTCTCGTTATGTGCTCCAATCTGCGCTGCAGCTATTACATATGCCTGGCTCTCAATCGCTCTCGACCTCAGCAGTACTTCCCAATGCGCGTGGCCTGTGGGGATAGTGAAGGCTGAAGGATAGGTCATGATTTGGGCATTCTGGCGTTTTAGTGCTAGAGAGATTTCTGGGAAGCGTAACTATTGAGATATTAATGGAATTGGGGATTCGGTATTGAGAATTAAGGGGCTCACATCAAAACAAACCATCAACCCCACCCTCCCTACAACAGTCTCCACCGGCGAGCCAACACTCATGCCAGCTTGCATGCTATTGCTTTCTCTCAGTGCACCATAATCGAAGAGATGCAATTTATCATAATAGCTTTCGATCTCGCCTTTTTCATTGATCCAGCAGCTACGATTGTAGAGTTTGTTGTTTGGGGCGGGCACGTGGATGCCGACGTTTATGGCGAGCTTGTTTTCGAGGGCTGATTTTTGGAGGCCAAGGAGAAAAGGGGAACTTGACATGGGGAGGGCGAGGGATATCGATTCAGCGGGAGAGGAGGCTATGTAGTCTGTTGCCTCGGGGAGGAAGAGCGCCTTGGAGGAAGTAAGTTGATATGAGACAAACCAGAAACATGTCAATCATGAAGGAGCTGAAATAAAAATCCAAAATGGCTTGAAATGATAATGAGAACGAGTAACGAATAACATACCTTTGCACCTGCTTCAGCGGCCTTTTTGGCAAGAGTTTGGCAAAGAGCCAGGTTGTGAGACATCGATGCTGTAGAGCATAACTGACCGATTGCCTAGAGAGAGATTCAGCATTGAGTGATAAATGATAGCCCTCTGATGGCTTACTGCTATCGCCATGACTACGGCTTTCAAATTGCAAGGGAGCTTCAAGTAAGCGTTTCAACCACTAAGTGTAAATTCTGAAAGATTTACATTCAGGCTCCGACTTCGGCTTGCGTGAAACAGCGAATGGAAAAGCACTAAACTTGATTCTAGGTAGGCTCTCAGAATAAGCAATCACAATGGAAATTTGCGGCAGAATGAACGTTCCTTCCCAAAACGTCAACTTTGTCAGGGGTGGGAGGAACGTTGAAGAATCATGTGAAGTCGCGTCCGATTGATGACGTTCGTGACTCCAAATCTTTCCGGGAACTTTATTTTTCTGACTCCAAACAATCGTCTTACCGGCAGCATCCGCATATAAAACCAACAATGGGCTTACTGTAGGCCAGCAGCCTCAGAGATCTTTATCCAAACAATGCCAATTTAAAAGGGATCGAAATGTCAAATGGCAGCCAAGCTGGGAAATCGTCTGCGTGTAAGTCCCACTTCCATGGAGAAAATACAATTGCTAAGTACTCGAAGCATTCCACTTCGTTGCTGGACTTGGATCAGGCGTCCTCTCCGCGGTTCTTCTTCAACCTGCCGACCTTTTGAAGACTCGAGTACAGCAGTCGGGGCATAGCTCACTGCTCACGACCATTCGCGAAATCTCAAGCTCCTCGACTTCGATTTTATCCTTCTGGCGTGGGACCCTCCCCTCAGCCCTTCGCACAGGCTTCGGATCCGCGATATACTTCACAGCGTTGAATGCTCTACGGCAGAATGTTGCGCGCTCAAACCTGCTGGCTTCCATCGGGGCCGTAGACAAGCATGGGAAACCAAGCCATTCCTCCTCACTCCCCAAACTTTCGAATCTCGCAAATCTCACGACAGGAGCCGTAGCCCGAGCTTCCGCGGGTTTCATATTGATGCCTATGACTGTCATAAAGGTCCGATATGAGTCGAATCTGTACGCCTACAAGTCGATTGGCGGAGCAAGCAAGGACATTCTGAAAACAGAAGGCTTTCGAGGATTCTTTTCGGGGTTCGGCGCAACCGCTATACGAGATGCGCCATACGCGGGTTTATACGTATTATTCTACGAGCAACTCAAGAAACGCCTTAGCGTCATATCTCAAAAAGTTCCTATACCTGGCGAAATCCAAGCTAGCATGAAAGGAAGCACATCAGCATCTATAAACTTCGGCTCTGGCATCCTGGCCGCTGGACTAGCTACAGCTTTCACAAACCCTTTCGACGCCATCAAGACCAGAATCCAGCTGCAGCCAAATAAATATCACAATATATTCTACGCGGCAAAACTCATGATACGTAACGATGGGTTTAAATCGCTGTTTGATGGGCTAGGAATAAGGATGGGAAGGAAGGCTGTCAGTTCGGCGCTGGCTTGGACGGTATATGAGGAGCTTATTAGAAGAGCCGAATCCGCATGGACCGAGACTCAAGTCTTGTAACACCACTACTTCTTGTATAAAAGCAGCAAAAGATACCACTTACTCTGTACAACACAAAAGCAAGTCTTCCGAAGCAGAGCCTTGGGTTGGGCAGCAACTCACTTTCTCGGTGAACAAAGATTTCAGGTGGTCAGACGGCGAGGTGACTTTCGTCATGATGACCTTTTATGTGAGTCACTTTCTTATTATTTGCCACTTTTTAGAGTATCGCACTCGTGACAGGTATTTTTGAACTTTGTTCAGGAGTTATGGTTGCCTTCGGGACGGACCGGAGTAAGTTTACTCAGCGTTCGGGAATTTTGGAGCGACATCTCATCGAGGACTGCATTGACATATCAGATACAAACCACTCAAGTGAGGCATGAAAAGCATTGGAAGAAAGCAATTATTGGTTCAAACTTTGTATTGATATTTATTGAGTTGGTGGGTATTCAACAAAGACGCAAACTAACTCGATCGAAAGGATGTCATAAATTCGTAAACTCCATGAGATCATCAACCCCAATCCAATCCAATCCATTACTCCCCCATAGTTTCAAATTGGTTCCTTTCCCATTTTATCGTTCATCATTCATCATCTCTTACCGCCAGCCAAGAAAGTCAATAGTGGAGAAGGAGATGGCTTTCGCTTGTGCTCCTTTTTCCGGACGAACTCGAATTCAGGCTCGCTGTGGTGGTGATGCTTCGTTCCTTCAATCGCGACCAAAACTGGCTTTCTGCGTTCCCTGATCTCTCTGGTGTGAGACCAGAGGAAGTCCTGTTCGTATTCTGGTACCCAACGCTTAATTAGAACGTAGTCAGGGTCCTGTCTAGCATTAGTATACGGCATTTCGCGACGAAAGTGATTGTTCCTTACCTGATCGAACTCATAATCAAGACGATAACGGTTGAGCGTCTCAATCGACAAGTGTCTGCGCGACATCCGGGTATAGGTAGGGCGGTTCGGATCAATCTGCTTCTCCTTCTTGGTAATGACAGCAATCTGCCTCTCATCCAGCCCCGACCTCCTCAAATCATCCTCAAGTCTGCGCTCATACTCCTTGTCTCTCTCCTCCTTCTCTTTCTTCTCCTTAGCAGCCCGCTCAGCTTCTTTCTCCTTATACTTCTTCACAGCTTCCTCGGCCTCCTTCTCAGCACGTTTCTTCTCCTCCGCCTTGCGCTTCTCCTCCTTGAGTCTCGCCAACTCCATCTCCTTCTTCAATCTCTTCTCCTCGGCCTCACGTTCAGCTTCAAGCTTGAATACTTCAAGCTCCTTGCGGGTCTTCTCGAGCTCGTAATCCTTCTTCGTTTTCTCGGTTCGCGCTTTCTCGAGCTCGTACTCCCGACGCGCCTTGTCGCGCGCTCGCTCAATCTCATACTCTTCTCTTATCCGCCGGCTCTCAAAACTGTCGCGCGAGCTATGGCCTGAGCTCACTCGCGAGTGAGACCGGGATCGTGAGCGGTGGTGGGAGCGTGTTGGTGCGAGGGCTAAATAACCCTGGTGCTCGTCCTCGTCTATATCGTTGTAGATTCTGTTGTTGATGATAACAGGCTGTTGTGCTGGCGGCGGGGAGGTTCTGTGGCCCGTAGAACGAGAGCGATGAATGGCGCCGCTGACACCGGGAACGAGATATGAGGAGCCGTGTCGATCGTCGTAATATGGGCGGCGAGCATAGCGGTGCTCGGGGTATATGACAGGCTGTGGAGAAACACGCCCGCGCGGGCGCACGACCAACTCGTCTTCGTCGCTGTAGTACGAGTAGGAGGAACTCATGTTGGCCTTCGACGGGACGCTTGCTGCAAGGCTGCGAAATTCTTGGTTATTTTGTCGGTTTGGGGTGTTTTTGCTATGAAGCTGGGCGTAAGGCGTAGGGCTGTGCGAACCCCGCTTCTATTATTGTCCCCGCGCGCAGATCTTGGGAGCGATAAGGGGCGCAGAGGTAATATTTAAAGTTTGCGCGTGTTTGCGACAACTGGGAAATGTATGTAGAAAGTAAAGAGGGAGAGTTCACAAAGGACAGAACTGCTCTTGTGAGTAATTGCAGTCGTGTGGGTAAGGAAGAGAGACAAAAGATCGGTGACCCGTCAGCAGATGTGGGTGCGGGCTGACTTTAAAGCCCTCTGAAACTGGCGGGGAGGGGAGGGTATGGACATCTGCTAAGACGAAAAAGAACTTGTAATTTTGCGGCGGCATGCCCCATGTCCCAAATGTCCCAAATGCCCCAATTAATCGTCTATTTTACGGATGGCCACTTGATCGGCCTGTCCCAGGGGCAGACCTGAACATGGGCCTCTGCCGCCGTCAAGCTGGACATGCACCTGGAACTGGCTGCTGCACTGAGCAATGCTGCTTTTCAATCTCTCCGTGCTCTGATCATTTGATGGCCGCCGAGACTCCACTGGGAATCCCGGTCTATCATCCTGCGAATGCGCCAACGTGAGTTTAACTACAGTGAGAGTGTGAAGGCGTGCAGTAGCTCGGTGACTTCCATTCTTGCTTGTAAGTATCCACACCCAACCTCCTCTCCTCTCAAGCACCTGGTCTCGTAAAAGGAACCTGTGAGAACCTTCGCAGAAGAATCCCAAATGCCCCGACACCGGCTTAGTAGTACTGGCCGTGACTTTCCATAGGAAAGTACTTGCATTCATGCCCGTCTTATTGCGGCGAGGGTTTAGACTCAAAAATATTAATGCGGCTTCAAGCGGGCCCATTACATGATTATACTATTGCTCACTTTGGTCAACTCTTGTAACACACTTTGTTGATCTGTTACTTTTCGAAAGGAAATTCGCGATACGCCACGGGCTGCATGGGTTGGAAACAGAAACAGAAACTTTTTCCCGCTGCTCCAGAAATCAGAGATGGCGAATCTCAGGCCCAGAAAGAAGGTCGTTCCGGTCGTTCAGCTGGCCGGGATGTTGGTGGTCTGTCTCGAAAAGGCCCCCAACCAGCGCCAAAAACTGCGTCTCATGGCGGCGAAATTGTTGGTTTTTAACTGGTTACTAATTGGCCGGCGGAAGGAAATTGATCAAACTTGGAAGGTAGGTTACGCTGATGAGAAATGTATTTTGGGCGTTTCCCTTTTGTTTGTGCTTCAGGAAGCGCACTCAACGCTGGCGCTGGCGTACCCCCTTTTGGCCCCCAAATAGATACTTGTATGGTACTGCAACTTGTATCGATGGCGAAATGCCACACCGCTGCACACGAAAATGACCCCTGGTGAAACGTTCATAATGTTTCTAATTTTGGTATCATTTTCTCCGAACTTCCATGCCCACGCTTACCAAGAAGTTTTATTCATCTTCATCCTTCTCAGTAATATGCCAAGCTTCGTCACAGTAAACGCGCCCAGCCTCATCCCAATCCTCCTAACGCCGAATCATGCCCGGCCACCGCTCTTGAAGATCTGATCGATATGTTCGCGACTGTTCTTGTGCGTCGTCTCCAGGTACTGCAATTTCTTGCCCAAATTCTCAACATCTGATTTGAGCTCCGAAGTCTCGGTGTTCAGTCTCTTGTCGACTTCGGCTATAGGGCTGAAGACAAACCTGCCAATCGTGAGCGAGTGTTGCGATCTCGTGACTGGATTGGGCATGAATTGTGGAAAGTGGGAATGCAGGAGTTGGGAGTGAGTGGGAAACGGGAGTGGAAGACTTACATCTTGCCTACGCCTTCGTAGACCGGTGTGTCGGGTGGCAGGGTGGATACTTCGCTGGATGTCAACTGCAGCATGCGGATTTCGCGCTGCTTGAGGCCGATTTGTGACTTGACGGTGTTGATTTGCTGTTGTGCTTGTATTGCCTGAGTCTCAATCTCTTGCACCAGCTGCAATATGGGATCAGTCTCTGTTTTATATCCCCAACTATTGATATGGCCTCTTGAGGTAGCCTGGACCGCCACGGCTGCTCAAAAGGTGCTGGACCGGGCTCACCTTTTGTAGGGCCTCGTTTGGAATAGACATTTTGCCCGGATGTATCAAGGCCTAAACTGGCCGAGGTCGGATCGTAGGTGAAGAGGTCAAGCTTGCACGTAGATTTCGAGCCTCAAAACTTTTGGATCGCGAGGCAAGTCATGTGTTTTGCTGCGAGTACAGAATTTCACGTGAGATAGAGGGGTCTTATCGATGCCAATTTGATTGGCTGAGCGCTCGTGGAATTCCTACGGACAGCTCTCCGGCACTTCGAAATTCAGTTATTCGATTTCCAACGCGAAAAGTATGTTATGAGAACAAAATTGGTATCGATTTTGAAACACATCATTCAGTATCTATTTCTAGAGTCCACATGGAGTTTTAGACGTCTCCGAGGTGGACTTGTTCTCCTGTTGGTAATATGTCACTCGAAGCTTTGTCGCGATAGCGCCCGCTGAAGCCGAGAGTGCACCTTTTTCATGCATGACGTTGCAGTCGATGGCTCCACCAGATTCATACAATCCAGGGTACCTATCCAGTCGGACCTTTCCTTCCTGAGCGTTCGGTCTGGCCATGGCTGCTTCCCTTCCTTACGAATGGTTCAAAAGAGCTCCGTCCCTCTGCGAAAGTATGTGGTCTGACAAACAGCTAAAGCTTCGCTCGGCTTTCGAAAGACCTGTGTAACAAACATCCTTCAGCTTACGCGGGATTTTCGACAGCCCAGCCCCAGCCTCAGTATCCATAAGCCTCGTTGGTCTGCTTCTAGATAGTTTGGCATTGCTCAGTATCGCTCATAGTTCGTTATAGATTCCGATCATGAGTTTTGGGCTCCCAAGCTTCGACTACCCGCCCGCAAGGCCGGAGGAGGGCTACTGGAAACCAGTAACGAGTACGATCGACTGGTGTGAAGGCGCGTGGATTCTTCCCGGCACAAGAGAGTTCTAGTACTAATATCTTCACTAGAGAATTACTATGCCACAATCTACTCTGCCGAAATCGTCAATACCCTTACGAATTTACTCTTTATCTATTTGGGAATCAAGGGCATTCGAAACTGCCTAAAGTACGATCATGATAGTGTTTTCTTGGTGGCATTTATAGGATGTAAGGTTATTATGAGTGGATATGGATTCATTATACTGATTGTGCTAGACCTACTCGTTGGCACTGGGAGTTTTGCTTTCCACAGCACTCTGAAATGTAAGGAAGCTCTCCCACGGTCCATTGAGTCACTGACAGAGGTTCGCAGATCCTATGCAGCTCGTGGATGAGCTCAATATGATATACACAGCCTGTCTAATGTGTTATGCAACATTCTCCTTTTCTCAGTCCCGCGTTGTCCGCCAGGTATTGGGGACTAGCTTGGCGTCTCTAGCAATATTCATTACTGTAGGTTACATGACATCCCGACTTGACAGAAATATGCTAAATTACGCTCGACAGCTTTATTATCATTATTTACAGGACCCTGTCTTCCACCAGAATGCCTTCGCCATCATCACCGCAATTGTCCTCTTTCGAAGCATGTATGTCATGGAGGTGAATATTCGACCATCGTTGAAAAGGAAATATGGCACAACACCACAGAAATCTACAGAAGGCTTGTCCAAATCGGAGCTCCAAGCGAATGCCAAAAGAGATTCAGAAATTTTAACAGAAATGTGGCTGATGGTCATTATTGGGCTCTCAATCTTTCTGGGCGGATTTGGAATTTGGGCATTGGATATCAAATATTGCAATACGGTCAGGCACTGGAGACATCAAGTAGGCTTGCCTTGGGGCATTCTTCTTGAAGGCCACGGGTGGTGGTTAGTACATGCCGCAAAAATTTGAAAGTTGCTGTACTGACAGGGCTCTAGGCACTTAATGACCGGATATGGATCCTACTTTTATATTGTTTGGGCAGTTTGGCTCCGCCACTGCCTCAACGAGAGACAAGACGAGTATGTGCTGAAATGGCCAAGCATCTTCTTTTCAATTCCTGAGGTCGTTCCACTTTCCGAGTATCCTCGAGGCGATCGTCTCTCAGGAGGTAGTTTCACTAATGGCCACGCGAATGGAGAAGAGCGAAAATCTGTTTAAAGAGAAGTTTGATAGAAAGTTGTCTTTTCCAAAAAGTCAATAGAGTAGAGAATGATACCCAGTTCTGATTTTCGAATGTCCGAGATCAAATAGGCGGTTATGAAGCTTCCAAATAGAGCGCTGGCCAGAATCTTCGCCCTTTCGACGGTAGCTTATTCTGCCCGTACACACTTTGGGAAGCGGCGCCTTTCCCAGTCTTCTGGCATCTTCCAAAATTACCCATTCTCAGATAGTCGTATCTTGTATACGTACGAGGCTTGGCGGTTTTCTCGTTGCCTGATTTAAATACGGGAAGGTTTTCTTGAAGCATTTATACGAAACTAAATTTGGCATCTTCCTGTGAAGTCATTCCAACCGGACTCTAAAATCAAAAAGATATTTCGTATATACATATACTCCGAGATAATAAATCTAAAAATCATAGCCTTGCTAATGCATAGGTAGCCTCGTGGGGGTGTTGACAGGGATCAGCTCTGCCACCTAGCGTCAGCTCGTTGGGTCTCGAGAAATGTGGTCTTAGACACGCAACACTCATTCCCTCACTTTCCTCCCTTTCCCATCAATCAATCGTCCGGACGACACCTAGCAACTTTTAAACTCTGCCGAAGACTGACGCCGTGCCCAATTCACCGGGGCTTGACCCCCATTACTCTGCCTCTATGAAGTGATCTGTGATGTATGATCAGGCGCAACTTCGACCGACGCGACGCGCCTCTCCTGTGAACCAAGGAGACAGGATTTCCGATGGCGGCTCCCTCGAAACAATCTTCGTCCCGATGGGGTTCATTTCTGCAGCAGGCTGTGGCGGGGGTAGAGTCCAGGCTAGATAATATCCTAGCTGAGGGAGACGAGGCTCTCGCTCCGGCAAAGAAACCAACTCCTGCGCCGGCTTCTACTACGACGGCAAAACCTGAGGGTAGTCAGTCTCTCTTTCTATTTTATGAGCGGTTTTACAGAGGCTAATTGTTGGAATAGGTGTTTCGAGAACCGCTTCAACGAGTAATAGAACGAATGATAGGTTGGCAGAACGGTTGGCACGGGCTGTAGCAGCGAAGAACTCGGCGCAGAAGGGAGAAAAGGCGGATTCTTTGGCTCTTTCATCAGCTACACCCTCGAGAACCGGAAGTCCTGTTACGGCGACGGACAGCCCACGGCGGAGTACAGATGTGGCACGGGCGAGTTCAGATGGAAAGGATGTTGGGGAAGGGTCTACCCCCGAGCCTACGTTTGAGGAAGCCAAGGATTCGCTGCGACCTTCAGAGGATACTCCTTCCATTGCTGTGCAACCAGGGAGTCCTCAAGTCGAACCACAGGACTCTGAGAAAGAGACCAATGGTCTCGGGACGAAGCCAGAGGTCGAGGCATCACCTCGTCCATCTGCGGAATCTACACGGTCTAGCGTACCTAGGGGCTCTACGGACTCAGCAAGGCAATATGGCTCTTTGCCTCGATCATCTACAGATATCCCACCAGCAGACCTAGATACGGTCCAAGCTATTCTAAAGTCGCCGGAGGAGTACGATGTTCTTCTGAAGCAGCTACAATCAGACTTTGAGACGTCTGAATTGCAAAGGCAGGAAGAAGTACACGGCTACATCGAACGCATTGATGCGTTGCAATCAAAATTACAATACCTGGCGAAAGAAAGTGCGGAAGCCGCTCGAAAAGCTAGTGGCTCAGCACCCTCAGGAAGTATGGAAAAGAAGTTAGCGGACAAGGAGCAACAAGTTGCTCTACTTATGGAAGAGGGGCAAGCACTCTCCAAAAAGGAACTCACTCATATGACTACCATCAAGAAATTAAGGGCCAAAGTACAAGAAGATAGTAAGGAGGTCGCCGAAGCTAAGAGGAAACAAGAAAAGGCCGAGAAAGATGCTGCTACGGCCGCGGAGCGGTTGAAGCGAACCCAAGCTTCAGAGAGACAGCTCAGTGAAAAGCAGAAACAGATCAACCAATTGCAAAGGGATATAGAGTCATTGAAATCAGAAAGAGATGCTAAGGACACTACTATTGCAGACCTGAAACGGCAGCTAGAGGAAGCAGCAACTCAAGAAAAAGAGGCTGAGACCAAAGCTGCCAATGAGGCATTGGAGGCTGAGAGAAAGAAAGTCTCAGATCTTGAGGACAATCTTGCTACTCTGTCTATCGAAAAGGGTCTTGTGTCTGATAGAGCCCAGTCTCAAATCAAAGAGCTGAGGGAGAAGATGGATAAGGATGCCGAGCGTGCACGTATCGCCGAGTTGGAGATGAAGACCGAGCAGCAAATGCTGGAAAGCAAGCTGGAAGTTATGAGGGCCAGAGCTGAGGAGGTATCGTCAGGCACTACGGGTGATGCGCAGGCGAAGCTGCTGAGGCAAATCGAGACTCTTCAGAGTCAATATGCTGTGGCTAGCGAGAACTGGCAGGGTATTGAAGCTTCCCTGATTGCACGGGCGACGAATCTCGAAAAGGAAAGAGATGAAGCTACGAAAAGGGAGGCCGATATCCGGCGAAAAGCTCGAGAAGTGGTATGTTAACCTTAATGGTTTCTAGAACATCTACTTACATCTACAGACTCTAAAAGCCAAACGAAATGAAGAGGAGCTAGAGGAAACTAGATCCAAACTACCCAGCTTTGAACAAGAACTTACCGAACAGAATTCCAAGCTCAACAGTATACAAAAGAGGGCAGAGGCTGCCGAAGCTGCATTAGTTGAAGCCAAAGCCGCATTCGACCAAGAAAAGCAAGCCTGGCAGATGGAAATGTTGCAGCGAGTCGAAGAAGAACGACACAAATGGCAAGAAGAAGTCTCTGGATCCCACGGCCACAGTCGCGCGGAATCCCCAGTAACATCTCAACGCCGCGGTCTAACAACCGAATTTCTCGGCCTCCAGAACCTGCAGATTCGACGAGCCTCAGCCCGATCTGTGACAGGCAGCGAACAGCCCAGCCTGCTTGGCCGTCGCCCCTCAATTCAGCCGTTAGGCCGCATCTCAGGAAACGGAACTCCGACGAGACAAGATTCCTCGCAGTCGTTTGAGAAAAATGGTGAATCGGCTTCGATACATACCACGGACCAAGACGATTTCTTTGAGAATGTTGCCTCGCCTGCTTCGCCGCACCAGACTATCAATGACATGGTCTCTGTCTCCACTGCGGGCGCGGGACCTTCCGTACAACTTGTTGAGCGAATGAGCTCCGCAGTCCGACGTCTTGAGAGCGAGAAGGTAGCCACGAAAGAAGACCTTGCCAGACTCTCGGCGCAGCGGGACGAAGCGAGAGCAGAAATCGTTTCGCTGATGAGAGAAGTGCAGGTTAAGAGAGATGCAGAGAACAGGGTGGCGGAACTGGAAAAGGAAGTCCAGAGTATTAATGAACGGTACCAGACGACGCTAGAGATGCTAGGGGAGAAGAGCGAGTTGGTGGATGAGTTGAGGAGTGATATTGATGATATTAAGGCCATGTATAGGGAACTTGTTGAGCGGACTGTGAAATGAGAGATTCTTAGGATTCGAGGCAGATCAATTAGAAGGGGTTTTCAACATGAGACTAGATGTCATAGTCAGGAGTTCATGATGGGAGTTTAGAAGGCAGCGAGCGAGCGCGCGGTTCACTTGCAGATAAGATCTTGTAAGAGTACGGGTGTTTGGGTGGGAGGATTTAGTTTTATGTGTTATAATTCTATGCCTTCGCGCTCGGCGGATTGCAGTATGAATTTTTTGACCTGCTTATATATCAGCTCTCGTCCTCTTTCCGCGTTTCTTGTGATGAGTGGGATTGGAAAATACCTGTGCATCAGGAGCTAACTCCAAAGCCGTATGTCCCTCATTATCCTTCTTATCTGCCTCTGCTCCTGCCTTCAGCAAAGCCACAGCTGTATCTCCTATTTATTCTCGTTAGCTCCTTCCTATCATCTTCTCTTCTTCCGTCCCACCACACTTTACCTCTTCCCCAACCCCTCAAATGAAAATTGCAAGAAAAAGAACTTACCATGACCCTCAGCAACAGCATGATGCAACGGCGTCTGTCCCTCACTATCACCTGCACTGACCGGACTCCTATGCTTAACGAACAACTCCACCATCGGCACACTTCCCACTGCCGCGGCACGATGGATCGGGTACTGGCCTCGTTTATCCTTAACACGGGTTGAGGCAGGTGGTTTGGCGTCAAGGAGCTTGCGGGCTATATCGAGGTTTGCTTTTGAGGCTACGAAGTGGAGTGCCGTTTGGCCGCTGAAATCTATGAAGTTTTTAGCGTATAAGAATTTGTATTAAATTGAGGGTGACTTGCTCTTTGCGTTTACATCGGCGCCTTTCTGGAGGAAGAGATTTACTAAGTCCTCGCCTTCTTTGAGGGAGACGGCGATCATCAGGGGGGTCCATCCGGATCCGTCCTGGAGGAATGTTGTTAGTCATAGAGCTTGAAATTCCACACAGAAAGACCAGATGACAGGCTCTTAAAAGTAGGGTTATGACACATACTTGGACATCAGGATCAAAGTTCTTTCCGGCAGAAAGAAGAATGGCAATATCGAGGTGACCGTAAGAAGTGGCCCAGTGAATTGGCAAACGCTCATCGTCATCCTTTCGGTCAACAAGTTTGGGATTGGCCTTCAAATTGTGAGCTTTATTTCTTGATATGTAATAATTTAAGAAATTCTGTTTACATTCAATAATGACTCAACAACAAGAGCTGTTCAAGAATTTATGTTAGCAGGGTTTATCTCTCAGACAAGGGATAGAAAGCCAGTGGCGGGGTCGAAGATGAGATATTCGTACTTCTTCCATCACGAGCAGCCTCGTGAATAGCGAATTTCGATGATTCTTCCATGATGTCTCTCGATGGGAACAAGAATCCAAAATATTTTGAAAGTTGAAAGGAAGTCGTAGATAAGAATAGGACTCGTAAGTTTGGCCAGCCTGGTGAATGGCTGCCTCAGATCCAAGGGGCAGAATTCCCAATCAGGAAAGGCGCCAGAGAAGTTGATTGAGAAGGCAAGCGCGAGGCTGCGAAATTATTTCCAAGACGTGCAGCTCAATCCCACCTCACCAGTCCCTTAATTACCTACATCCATCGACAAGATGTCTGCCGCCGTCGCCCCAGTAGTAGAACACGAAGTCGACCGCCTAAAGGGACTCATCCGAGAAAACGCGAAACGATCACGCGCGCTCTTCGCAGAGAGCCAGAAACAAGATGAAGCGCATGTCACAGAAACCGCGGAACGACTTGCGATAGCGTCGCGTATTCACGCTGAATATGATGATGTTAGAGAGCTGCCGCCTGTCCTGGCAGCGAGGATGGCGAGTGCGGGTGGGCCACGAAAGAAGACGAAGACTGCGCCTGCAGAGGAGGGATCGAGCGATGGAAAGACGATGAAACTTATAGAGGGCGTCGTGTCGTCGAGGGAAGATAGCGGGCGAACATCTACGGCGCTGACGCTTGCGAGAGGGCGAGGTGGACCTAATGGCGCGCCACCGAATGCGAATGGACCTACAGCGCAAAAGAACCTACCGTCTTCGAGTCTTGTACGCAAAGGCGCGGTTGTACAGATCAAGCCGGAATGGCATGCCCCTTGGAAGCTTATGCGCGTTATTTCTGGGCATCTGGGATGGGTGAGGGCTTTGGCTGTTGAGCCGGAGAATAAGTGGTTTGCGAGTGGCGCTGGGGATAGGACGATTAAGATTTGGGATCTTGCGACTGGGAACTTGAAGTTGACGTTGACGGGACATATTTCGACTGTGAGGGGCCTTGCTGTCTCTCCACGGCATCCATATCTCTTCTCATGTGGAGAAGACAAGATGGTCAAGTGTTGGGATCTGGAAACGAATAAGGTCATTAGACATTACCACGGACATCTGAGTGGTGTTTATACGCTAGCACTTCACCCTACCTTGGATGTGTTGGTTACTGGTGGAAGGGACGGTGTTGCAAGAGTTTGGGATATGCGGACGAGAAGCAATATTCACGTTCTTTCGGGCCACAAGGGCACAGTATCAGACCTCAAGTGCCAGGAGGCGGATCCACAAGTCATAACTTCATCACTCGACTCAACTGTACGATTATGGGACCTTGCGGCAGGAAAGACAATGGGCGTTCTTACACATCACAAGAAGGGTGTAAGAACATTAGCCATCCATCCAAAGGAGTTTACATTCGCCAGTGGAAGTACCGGCAGTATCAAACAATGGAAGTGTCCTGAAGGAGCTTTCATGCAGAATTTTGAAGGCCAAAACTCGATCATCAACACCATGTGCGTCAATGAGGACAACGTCTTGTTCTCAGGTGGCGATAACGGTTCGATGAGTTTCTGGGATTGGAAGTCTGGCCACCAGTTCCAATCTCTAGAAACAACAGCTCAACCTGGTTCCCTCGAGGCTGAATCAGGATTGATGAGCTCTACCTACGACAAGACTGGTCTTCGATTAATTTGCGGAGAGGCGGATAAGACGATCAAAGTATGGAAACAAGACGAGACAGCAACTCCAGAGACTCACCCGCTGGAGTGGAAACCAACCCTGGGAAGGCAAAAGTTTTAGGTTATGAAAGAAAAGAATTTGCGGAACGGCGTTTATGTAGGACTAGGTTCACTCGTCGAAGTGGCATTCAATACAATTGTACCTTCAATATCAGGGTATCTAAGCAGTAAATCCAAGACTCTTGATCTCAGGATCATCCTTAAACGCGAGCTTGAGATCCTCGTCTCCAATACTCAAACGTATCTTGCCCGTTCGATCAGCTTTCCTTGCTTCTAATCCAATAATTCCTGCTTCCATCAAATCAACAGCAGAAGTCCCCATAGCCAATACACGCGGTGCTTTTAACGGTTGCTTGAATATCATACCCTTCGTCGAGACTAGCGTATCAGGCTTCATGAGATATTCCAGCGTATTACCACCGGTATCCAGCTTGGCCATCCTCCGCGCCTCATCCAGCACATCACCCAACACACTTTCCGCTATGCCAGTCCTCCTCGTCTTCGCCATCAATGCCGCCAGTAGAATCTTCGCCGAAAGCGGCAGACCTCTAAGATATTGCTGCAGCGGACTAGTAGTTGCTTCATTAATTGCTTTCTTAATCGTAGCTATTGTTACTCTGCCAAGATTCTTGGACACTTTCTCATTCCTGTCGGACTTGGAAGGAGTATTAGGCGCAGGGTTCGAGAGTGATTCTGATTCTGCGAGCTCAACGGCACGGCGACATATATCGAGGCAACGACGGGCGTCGCCGGATACGGCCGCTACTTTTCTAGAGGCGAACTGGATGGCGTCTGAGGTTACGATGTCACCAGGAACTCCCTCGAGGCGTGATTGGATGATCTTCATTAGTTGGTCGTGGGTGTAACCAGGGAAGGTTATTCGGGTTAGACCTGTGATTGTTAATTTTGAGTGGAGAGTGGGTGGGACATAGAAACGGGCTTACCGAGACGACTGCTGATTTTGTTGCTGAGCGTTCGCTCAGGGAGATCCATAGTATTTGCAACAGCGAGGACGATCAATTTACTGTGTCTAAGGCCCGGCCAGTTGAAAAAATTGTACATGACGCTCTGATTCTTTGTCACAAGTTGGTCTAATTCATCCATCAACACCACACATGGTGTTCGTCGAGGACTCGGATGGTTGAACTCTCGCTCCAGAAGATCCAAGGCGTGTGAAGGGCTCACACGGTCTCCTTTCAACGCTTCCCATAGCAGGGAATAGGACTGATGAGGATCAGTGACTTTCATACCATTGATCTCCACGAATATAAAATCATCAAGCTCCTCCGCAGCCGAGGCTGCATTGAGTTGGGCTACAACTTCTCGCACAGTCGCGGTTTTCCCAGTGCCTGGAGTTCCAGATATGTAAATACATGCACCAGTGCCTTCGTAAATGGCTGCTTCTAGATGCGAGTATACAGACCCGAATTCATCTTCTCGGCAGGGGAGACTGGCTGGGACCGAGGAGACATGAAGTCTTGAACGTGCGGTTTGAAAAGGCGAGGAGTAGACGTGGTCAGGGTCCAGGACACGGGTACCGAGTGGTGTGAATTCGAGTGGTTTCTTGATGATTACCCTGTATTGTTAGCTTGTAAATTAAGCATCTCTTGATGGAAGTTACCTTTTGTGACTAGGTGTTAATAGCTTCGAGGGAGTGCGAGGTATTCGTGGTGTTGTTACGGTAGACGTCTTGTGCTTCTTTCGGGGTGTTCCAAACTCCTCATCGGCCTCATCTTTGTCTTGAAAATCGTCGTCCGCTCTTTTGCGCTTATCTGTCTTTGGCTTTCTAGTAGCCTTTGTCTCGGACTGCAGCTTTTCGATCAATTGGATCACGTCGTTTTCGGTGTCATGGGCTATGTCATCCCATGAGAACTCTTCGGTATAGGTCGTAGATTTTAAATTGCAGGCTCGACGGCAGACGAAGACCTTGCCATAATCTTTAGATCGTTTAGGAATTGTCCCTTTTGGAAACCTAGAATTGAAGTCTTCTTCTGTGAGGATTGTAGCTTTATCGATGATCGAATCCAAAGGACTCTCGTCCCAGCCCGGGGTGATATATCTCTCGTGCTAAGCTTGTCAGCGTGACATTTTTGGTCAGGATACATAGCTTACAGGAAGGAAATCGGCCCTCTTCTTCTCCTTGTGTCGGATTTCTTTTTCATTGCAGAACCCTAGACCTCTCAGCGTTTCGCCCAAACTCTTGGTTTCTGCATATTCTCGTACATAGGAAGTTCGCGCAATCGTCCCCATCCTCATCCGCCCCTGTAAACTGCATAATCATTCCTACCCATGGGACAGATCCATCTGCAGCCTTCAACAAAACGCAGTCACCCACGCTACATTCGAGGCCGTCATCTCTCCTCTTCGCTCCAATTATGTTTCCTTCTTCTTGCTCTGAGTTCTTTCTGCCCTGCCGTCTCTTCGAAGTAGGTCCTTCATTGTCCGAGACAGCTCCTCGACTTTTCTTCGACTCGTAAATTCGTTCCCAGTGGCCGCCCTCGTCTTCGGACTCCTCGTCCGAGCTGGTGATTTCTTTTTCCAGTGCTGCTTTAAATAATTTTCGAGCGAGTTCAGCCTTTTGAGAACGCTTTTGTTGGGGCGTTAGTAGGTTGGCTTTGGGAGGCATTTTGAAGGGCTTGGATAGGTATGCCTCGCTGGGCATGCCCGAACGTCTCGTTTCACAGGGGAACGCGTCGAGTTGTAGATTGCGCGACTTGTTGCCGTGCCTCACCGTACACTTCAGGGGCTTAGGCGAGAGATCCAGCATCATCGGCCACAACATTCGCGACTCAACATCTCCACACGAATCAAATACGCATAGTTTACGGTTATCTTGGCAGCTTTTGCACAAGATCAGCCACGATGGGTAAGCTCTCTCTCTACTATATGCATTGATATACAAGATAACATATTGTCCTACCATCCTACCATGTATGGGTGATTGGACAAATCCTCAGGGGCTCGACCTGGAAAGTTTCCTCCTTGAACCTCTGAAACTCCACGTGGAAAAGTTCCCATTATATATCTATCTGCATACGTTCCTAATATTTTTCTTATCTACGTCCGCTAACATCCTTTACATAGGCTATAGCGAGGCATATATTGCAGATCCCCCACACTCAGACATCGAAGACTGATTACTTTCTAATTTAGATACCTTGTGTGCTCTGCGGTGTTAGTTTTTGTATTGGTCGAGTCCGGAGTGCCGACGAGCCCTGGAGCCATGCATGGGCTGCTGAGGGAGGATGGCCCGGGGGTCTGACGTACGCTGTCGGCGCCGACAACAGTCGCGAGCCAAAATGCGGACCGGCCACTGGATGTTCTTTCGCTGCTAGAGACATGTACGATGGACTATGGAATCGCTACCTGAACTTCAAGAAAGGTGAAGTGACGGATGATGAATGGTATCCAGATTACGACGAGGGACAGGATTCTACTTATGAGTATGAGAGCGAAGAGGATGACGAGCGACTTGAATATGATTCAGATGATAGCGCTAGTGGAAGCGACAGACAAGATGAGTATGAGAGCACGGGGGATATCGTAAGCAAGGTTGTTCCTGCAGAGGTACTGCTAGGGAAACAAAAATCCGATGTTTTCCGTACAGTTTTTGGGGAAAATGATCCGGACGCCAGGTTAATAACCACTGAGCGAAACCCGGAACCTCATTTTTCCTACGAAGGCTTGGGTAAGTGCTCACCAACTTTTGTTCTGATCCTGCGTCTACCGTAATTGTTGGCACATCAGAACGACATCCCAGATTGGGACTTAGTCCAAGAATGCGTCCTATCAAGCCTCTAGCCCGACCAATATCTATTCATGCTGTCCTGTCCAAATACTTTGGAGAGTAGCAGGCTTGTGAACGCTTAACCCATTTTCTAATCACCTACATGAACCGGGATATCATTTCCTTGAGTTCAGATTATTGCGGAAGTACTGATTTTTTTGCAAGAACACATCGCCGGAAATGATTGTCTCGATGGTCGAGGCTACCATGCCTCTGCCATATCTTATGAAGAGATGAAGCATTGCACTGCCGTCCAGTATGTATCGAATTAGACTAAGGACTGATGAATACTCATTCTTCCATTTACAGATGTTTAGTCCGCAAGGGACGCAATTGGAGACCAGAGCCAGATGATCAAGACTTCGAACTGCGGAGCAACTATTTTCTATCTGGAACTGCCCCATTCATGCCTTCAACTGATATGGATATTCCTAGGCCTATCATACCTCGACATGGGCTCGAAGAGGTCGAGATTAATTACTACGCATTTGAGGTAAGTAAGCTTCAGTGTCGTGGAACACTTCACTGGCTTATGGTGGACAAATAACGCCGCGCTATCCCGAATCTGCCAGGCCAAGTGGATTAATTATACTCGCAGTGCTGCTTTCTTTTCCAACGCGAGCTTGGTCACTTGGAAGTTCTTTATTGACTCATTTGTGCTCTGTTTCTAGGGCGACGACCGAGCAATGCCGTTTCATCCAACATGCTTTGAAATTTTCCAAAGGGTATCTAAGCTTGCCTTTGGTCAAGTTGATATCCATGGTCTTATGCATCTATATAACCTCGAATTTAAACGTCCAAAATGGGGATACAACTTGTCGTTTGACGATGCGGTTTACCGTGGTTTACATCAATGGTGGCGCCACAATCCAGGAGACGAGTTTTTGGCTGCGAACCCAGTTCTAATCCCAACCCTTGAACGCATTTTACGGTCCTCCGTCCATGAGGAGCCGTCTTTCAGTCCGCAGGGTGGTGCCTTCCTCATACCTGACGCTGCTTCGCATAGAAGCAGTACATCTTCCTTAGATCCATTTATGGAAATGCCCCAAGAGATTAGAGACAGTATCGTCCAGTATCTCAGCTCGCAGGAAATCGCTCATTTGCGCTTCTCATCACGAGCCTTCCGCCAGCTTCGAATCTCGCTATGGTATGGTCTGCTGAGAGAAGAAATGCCATGGCTTTGGGAGATCTGGTCCGATGACAAACCCTCCTTTTGGTCTTGGGCATCGGTCAACGACCTTTTGGCTGAGAAGTACCTGAAGCCGAAGCTTGATTCGGAGCTACGATCCTACCGTTCCGTAATTAAGGACGAAATGCCTCAGATATACGAAGATTGGTGTGCTGCAGAACCCACTTTCGATGAATGGGCTTCCACATCTAAAGATTCGTATGAAGCTTGGACTCCATTCACCGTGCCTCGCTCTCAAACGAACTGGTATGAACTATACCGCGAGATCACTGTTCATTGGAAGGAATTGAAGGGTTTGCACAATCGTCGGAGGATCTGGAAAGGTATGCAGGTGATACTCGGTCTCATCAAGCAGTATCGGGCAGAAGGAAAGGTCTTGTAGAGCAAAAACTTCCCCTTCGCGTGGAGATGGAGAAGAACACTGCGCCTTCTAGGATTCAGCTACTAGCTGAGAATTTCTCTAATGTTGTAAATAATTTCATCTAACAGATGTGAATATTGGATGAGCGTCATTGTTTTAATTTCTTGTCGGATATTTTTTGTGCCGATTTACTCACCAGAGTATATATTCACTTCCTTACGGGTCTCAATCTCTCAAATTACTGAAGCATTCAATTATGTAGTTCGCGGAAAACAATTCACGGAGTCCCCTAAACTGGCTAGTGCTGAAGTCAGTAGTGGTGCGCGAACCTCCAATTTTGGGAGGTTGGTAACATGTCGTTCATGGCTTCAGCTCGCGTATCTCAGGGGCCAGAGGGGCATATACCAACGTATACTATCCCCTACTTTGCCTTGTTCAAGCCATGACTTCAGCCTCGTTCAACTTCGATCCGTAGTCTAGTAAAGGTGAGTGTTTGAAGGTGAAATGCTCGAATTGGACAAGCGGCGAGTCACTTTCGAATAGCAAATGTTGAATTTTGCCAGCTCTTGGAAGTAAATCCTTGCCTCGAATTCACATTTCCTGGGCACGAAGGCTTCTCGAGGCAAAATTTTATAAAAATCTCTACACCCTCCTATACTCGAAGAAACAAATTCCTGTGGTACCTTATTCGTCTCAATTCAACCCTTGCTACTTTCGAGGAATCCTCTCCCCATCCAACACCCGACTTGCAAAAACCTCTGCGCGTGTTGTGCAACAACACAACCTACTTTGTGCCAGCTATTGAGAGGGAAGATCGATACGTGACGATGACGACAACGGCCGAGGGTCTGTAAGACATTGAGACACTTAAAGGCCATTTATTACGTTCACCAATCATTCCACTCGGGCTCACCAGAGAGAAGGCAAGATGGCACGCGCTCGAGAGTACGTTCATCCTGCTATCCGATCTGCGCATTGCTGACCGTAGGAATTAGTTTCGAGAAGGACAATGCGCTAAGTAAGTCCTGATAGATTGAGCTAGTTCGAGCAATTGCTAACAATTGTGCTTTAGTGTGGGAGGTGGAGTCCCAGGTCACAGAATATGGTGATGAAACGGCAACAATCAAAGCACCCTCCGACGATGGATCTGAAGGAGTCCAATTGATTCTCAATTCTTCATCTACTTCCGATAACACGAAAGTTCTCAAGGCATCGGCCGCCTTCCAATCACTCGGTATCAACGATCCGAAGGAAGACCCATTCTTAAATGTACTACGAGAAAGCCAGAAGCACGGAAACCAAGGCGACCTAAGATATGGATCGACGAAGGAGATAGATCAGCGGGAGTATGAGAATGCCTCCCCCAAAGCTGATGTCACACAAACCCGATCAAATTCACGCAACAATGGCTCAGATGGCAATGGTTTTCCACCCCAATCTCAGAACCGACCAAAATCCAAGCCTCCCATTCTCACCGCTAAACAAAGAGGTATATGGGCTGAGCCACCAGGCTTACTAACTACTAGGATGGCGGCCCAAGAGGCCATCAACGTGAAAAAAGAGCAAGTGAAAGATAAATACATCAAAGGCCAAATCGAGGATGCCGATATTGTCGTCCAAGTAAGCAGATTCTTTCAAAGTCATACAACTCCTTTATCGGTTACTCCTCTGACGCGTCTAAGGGGCACTACTTCTGGCCGGATAAGATTCGAAGCCCTCGGGATTTCTTTGGTTGGAATCTCGAAGATCTCCGTTCTGTCAGACACAAGTACAGAGTCTACATTGATTGGGATGAATCCATGCGATGCCTAGTCGTCAAGTCTGGTAAGAATACCCACGCTGAAGCAAACGTCCTGGACGCCCTGGGAGCGGTAAGACATTATTACAAAAGCGAAAAGGCGCGAAAACTATCAGCGGAGCCATTCTATATCGTGACACCTCCTACTGTAAGTGGTATGAGATCGCTGCTGAAACCCGAGAACTATCGTAAGGGACTCACCATGATTGGCCTGGTTGGGGATAAACTTTCTGTGAAACAGAAGGGAGATTGGAAGTCATACCGTGAGAGAATGATGGAGGAAAACTACATGATGTTCCATTACCACTTAAGCAAGCATGTCCTAGCTCTTGCGCCTCATCGGCAATGGATGCGTATGCGAGTTCATTTTGGTCACTTCGATCTTGCAAGTTATCCGAAGGACTTCTTAGAAGGCGGTTCATTCCAACGATACAAAGACATTTTGAAAATGCCTAGAGCACAAGCGTTCGCAAAATTTGACAAAAGGTAGGTTGAACAGCTTGACCAAGATAAGGCCATTTAGATCCTGCTAACCCCTATTTAGACTTGCTCACCCCGAGGCGGCAACCCTTATGATCGACAAGATCCTCGACTGGTATGAGATATTCTGTCCAAGAGGTGGACGTGAAGACACATTAGAAGAAGTCACTTTCACGGATAGCGTTTGCCTCTTTCTCCACAACAGCCAAGGTGTCCCAATCAGGGTCGAAGCAGATGTCGACAGGATTGAGACTGAAGAACTCACAAGTGTCAATGGAACCCGAATCGAATACCAGATGGGCGCGACAAGACACTTCTGGGACAACCGGAGGAACAAACATCTTGAGATTGTGACAATTGATATCGAGAAGTATGAAACAATACTACAATTTGACATTATGAATGCTAACTGATATTTAGGAAAGTTGATTGGGCTTTGGAGCTTATCACCGACAACACAATTGACGCACCAGACCCTCGGTGGAATTTACTGGTCCAAAGCTGCGTCTCTAAAGAGACTGTAACTCGCAAAGATTCCTTGGGGGTAACATATCCAGGTGTGTCTCCTGGGCTTCCATACGACATCAAGGTCAATTTGGTTGTACTGAGAAGTACGATTCAATACCAGCTCATTGAATCAGGCAGCATTGTGGAAATTACTATCTATCGGACATGGAATGGCCGAAACACTGCTGCACAGCCAATGATTGAAGCCAGCGTTTCCATGTTTCACCAGGACTGGGAATGGCAATTAGATGGCTCAGAGACTGTGCGTAACTGGGACAAGCACCTGACTCCGCTTTTCAGTAATTCAACGCCAACACGGACCGGCATCCAATCATTTCTCGAAGAGGTAGATCAGATCCAGGGCTATTTGAGTGACAGCTGCAAACCGTTCTTCGAGAATCTGAAAGAGGCCCCGAAAAGCGCAAAATCATTCTGATATTCGCGGGTCTCTCCAAAATTCATGGGCGAAGCAGTTATTGCTTACCTCTTGGTCGCTTGCGACATCGTTGATCTGGCCTTAGGATTTGCTATCCTCTCCAAATGTCACGGCACGAGAGACTTATCCTTGACATCACCGTCCTTTGTGGGATAGTGGCGAGAGAAAAATTGGGGTGTTGCCAGCCGTTGGTACAATATCACAGACATTCAAATCGGAAACCTTTCGCCTTCATTTCATGCAATTCTTACGATTTCTCCATACGCAAAATAAACTTCCAAAGCCGCCTCTACAATGCCAACATACTGGACTTGAGCGTCGACACTTCGATCTTGGAATCATGTTGGCCCTTGGAATTGCTAAGCAAGCAAGGCTATTCTTGGGCCGCGCCCTCCTGAGCTCATTTACGGTGCTTACTGATTCGGTCAAATCTTTGGCGGCTCACAATTCGACTGCACAGCGATGGCTGAGATCACTGTTTCATTCTTCTTTTTCCACGACTGAGGTGCTCCACTCAGCTCTCAGCGTGAGACTGCGACTCATGTTCCTGACCACATCACGGACCCGCTGAAGCTCGAGGCTTCACCATTTCCTTATTTTGTAGCACTTTACACTTGCTTTCATGTTATTTGCTTGGCATTCCATTGTCCTTTGCCCGCTATCGTACTCCTACAGCAATTCCTTTTTTCCGGATGGTATCATGATATAGAGGTAGCATTTGCGTTGATAACTTTCTGTCGTAAAACTGCAATAAAAACAAATTAAAATGACACTCTTGATTCGCGAAATTGTGACACTTACCATCTTCAATCATCCTCAATCCATCATTCTTCTCTTGTAATATTTTCTCCAAAGCCTTCAAATTATTCCCGAGCTCGTCCACCTTCCCCTCGTAAAACTTCGTGGCATCCTTCGTGCTCTGCAAACGTATCAGCACATGGTCCTTTGCGTAACAAATCCATAACCCACCTTTTCAACGTAGAACCCAGTGCCAACATCCACAATCACATTATCCGCATCCGACAGCGTTCCCGGCACATACAACGATGCCGTAAGAGGTACTAATATCGGCTTTCCTACATCACCAACTCATTAGCCTTGTCCCCCTCCCTCCTTACTTCTTTCCGTTTTAAACATCCACTAACGCACCTTCAACCTTCCCCGAAACACCAGTAGCAATCGACTTCAAACATTCTCTGAACTTGACTTGCGCGGCGCGTAGCTGCGTGAAGGAATTCGAGAGGTGGGTGAGCTCGTCTTCGAATTGCTTTTTTATTTGGGAGAGCTGTTGCATGGAGAGGGATGTTACGTCGACTGGTGTGCGTTAGCTTTTGTGAAATGAGATGGGAGCGGAGGGATATGTACTGGCTTGGCCTTTTGGTGGAGTCGCCATGATTGCGGTTGTGCTTGGAGAGGGGTGCAGGGACAATAGGGGGAGTCGTGTGAGGTTGGAGCTTGAGCTTGAGGTGATTTCTTGGCGGTCACGTGGAAGGTACCCCGCGATGAGGGGCACCCCTCTTTGGAAGGTCAAGGCTTTTTGTTTTTTGTTTTGTTTTGTTTTGTTATATTTTATCTTCAGCATAGATGCAAATGGTTATTTACGGTTCATTTCGAGCTATGAATTTTTTGGAATTTATCAAGTATTGGTACTTGTCCTCCAAAAAACTTCCAGCCACTACCAGGCATCGCACACCTCTTATTTTCAACTACCTACGTAAGTAACACCTGTCGTGATGACTCAGGATGCGATGACCAGGTAGATATCTGACGAAATGTGAAATCTCACTGTTGGTACGTGGTGCTATGGGTGCCTTGCTATATTAATATTTCACGCGACGCTAGTCCTCATGCAGTGTACTTTTTGACGTCCTCCCGTCAGCCAGACCAATAATCGCCATGGAAAAAAGTTCCAATCGGCAACGGAGTTTCAAAGATTCCTATTCAATTTTCATAGAGATGATGAATCGATTTCAGCCCCAAACAGGTCGGGGACACGGACATTCAACTACCTATGGCCTTGTGTATCTGAATCCCAATCCTCTAGTTAATACTTCCAAATTCTGTGAATTCGACTGAAGGATGTTGATTCGAAGTTTCACAGTGCCATTCTTGAATATAATATTTTGGCCTCTAGTCGAAAGGGTACTTTAGCGGACATTTTCAGAGGGGTTATACTCGAATTTCTCAGTCAAGTGGTAGTGACACGAGGTCGGTGAAAGAAATAAGACCCCTCGGGCGCTCACGAACGGGCACGGAAACGGAACTTGAAATGAGACCTTTCGTGAGTATTCAGAAAGTTAGAAATGAGGATACCTTATCCTTCCTACGGTAACGCTCTCAACACCCCTAGTCTTCGATATTCCCGTTTCCGTTCCCGTTTTCGTCCCTTAACCGTGTTGCAAACCTTTCGATGACAACCTTTGTATTTAAGTTCAAACAAGCAGGCTAAGTGAATTTTAATTTCAGTGGCATTCCACTTTATATTGTTTCCGTTTCCGTGTTCTGAGATGAGAGCTCTTTCATTTCAAACTCCAGCCTTATATTGTCAGAACGATGCCAACCCGATCATCTTTGGGCAAAGCCCTGTTTCTTTTCCTCGGCATCTCACTTGCTGTGAGAGCTACAAATACCAGCTCTCCCAGCATCCAAGACTGTGCTAGTTTGGCAGCCCTTCTTCCGGACCAGGTCTTTCTACCCAGCGGTTCAACTTACACATCAGAAGAAAAGTCCTACTATTCCGAACTCGAAGCTGAGATCTCGCCAACTTGCATAGTTCAACCCAGCAGCGCTCAAGACGTAGCCACCATAATCAATTATCTTCGTACTTCACCACATGTCGGCGACACATTGGTCGCCATACGAAGTGGTGGACATACTCCATGGGCTGGAGCAGCCAACATTCAGGACGGCGTCACCATTGATATGTCCAGGCTGAATGAAACCACTTTGAGCCCCAGCAAGGAGACGGCATCGGTTGGGGTTGGTGCACGATGGGGGAGTGTCTATTCAGCTCTAGCCAGCGAAGGTCTCGCGATCATGGGTGGGAGAGTCTCCACAGTTGGTGTCGGCGGACTCGTTCTTGGAGGTACGTTACGCAAGAAGACAGGATTTCATTCTTGCTGCTAACATGCAGAATCCAGGCGGTATTTCCTACTTCTCTGATGAAAAAGGTTGGGTGTGTGATAGCGTGATCAATTATGAAGTTGTTCTCTCATCCGGAGCCATTATCCAAGTAAATGCATCAAGCTATCCGGATCTCTTTGTTGTGTTGAAGGGAGGAAACAACAACTTCGGCATTGTGACTCGATTTGACTTCCCAACTTTTGCCCAAGGCAAAATGTATGGTGGTGGGATTACCTATAATGCTACAGCGCTAGACACTGTGTATCAGGAATTCGCCCAGTTCACTGCGGATCCGAACGGAGACGAAAAAGCATCCATTGCGGCCACAATTGCCTTCACCGCACAAATAGGCTTAATCGTCCACCTCGATATGTGGCACACAACGCCAGACAATACGTCATCTCTCGCACCGTTCATTGCCATTCAGCCACAACTCGATAACACGCTTCACGTGGACTCGCTCACTGGCTTTGCTGATGCCCAAGCCGCATCAATTGGTGATGGTCAACGTCAGGGATGGTACACGACCAGTATCAAAGCCGATTATCAACTCCTTCTTGGTATCCACAGTATTTTCGAAGCAACCGTCAAAATCTTGCAGAACGAGCCTGGAATCGAGATTGGATTTGAGTTGAGCCCAGTGCGGCAGAGTTTTATAGCAGCCTCATTGACCAAAGGACGCAACAATTTGGGCTCAGGGGTATCAGACGGCCCATATATCATCTGCCTTTTTGGGACAGCTTATTCCAGTTCTGCTTCCGATTCGAAAGTGGCAGCCGCTATGCTCAGCCTCATTGACCAAATTGACACATTGGCGGCAAGCAGAGGACTTGGGCTGGATTTCAAATATCTGAACTATGCTGATGGGTCTCAGGACAAGCAAGTTTTGAAGGGGTACGGGGCGTCCAACGTTGCGGACATGAAGACTGCCAGCCTGAAGTACGACCCTTTTCAATTTTTCCAGAAGAATGTTCCAGGCGGATACAAGTTGTAGGGGACTTTTTGACGAAACTCAACTCACCGCTCAACGTTTTGCACGGCGGGGATCCCATTAACTTAAAAATTTGACATTGAGATATTCATCGTATTTCGTAAACAAATATATGTGAAAAATTGAGGATTTCGAACTGCTCGCGGCTGTCGGCAACGAGTCATTCGAGGGAGTTCCTCTCAAATCCCTCTCAAATCCTCCTGATCTCTTCGAGAGCTGAAGATGATGAAGGCAAGATATCCAAAAACAAATAGAACGCCCATGAATATGCAATAAACCCGGTACCCTAAAAGCTTTGCAATGTTTAGAATGGAAAGAAACAATACAAATACTCCTTACTCCAATAGTATCTCGCAGTTCCTGCGAACAAACAAAAATGTACAAGAAATCATTCGGCGCATCCAAATGGCGCACCAAAAAATCCGACAAAATGGCAGCATAATCGTCTGGTGTGCGATTTCCCCAGAAATAATCCGCATCTTAGGCAACGACCTTCTATCCTCCTCCTAAGGATTTAGCACCTCGAAGAAAGCAACAGGGAGACTTCCCAATCCGCTCTATTCGCACTGAGACCACCATTCCGAGGTCGCAACACATTTGTATGGCGACACGCATGCCGTTGGGCCGGTGTAGCCATTACCGCCGCACTGCACAATGTTAGATGGTTCCAAATGATGATCTTCGAGATTTGCTGAGACGCGAAGAGGAAAGCGTAGAGAATGTACTGACCTGGCCCCACTGACCAACGGTTCCAGTCGCTGTAGACGTTGGCCCTGTAGTAGTGGAAGTTGAAGTGGGTCCAGACGTAGGTGTAGATGTGGGTGGAGAAGTGGTTGTAGTTGATCCTCCACCTCCTTCTCCACAAGGTGCGCCAGTCGACAAGATAGCGTGGGCTTCTTGAGCATAATTGCAGCCATTGTTAACATTCGTGTCCGAGAAACCAGCGCTCCACATCATAATACCACCAAACGCGGAGTTGCTCTTGTATTGGTTAACAAGCGATGCGAGCTGATCAGGCGTAATGTAATAGAGTTCACCGCTGGGAGATCCGTTCGCAGCGAGTGGAGCGGCAGGCACACCGATGAAAATCTTGGCGCCTGATGATGGAGTTCCGGCAATGAAAGATACCCATTCGTTGTAGTTGAAAGGCGCGTTGCCATTGAAACCAGTTGAGCAGGGGTGAGTGTAATTGTTGTTATTGTAGAACTGAACGAAAAGATAGTCGAATTTGGAACTGCTGATAACTTCTCCCATGTTGGGCTCCGGAATAGGGCATTGAGGAGCCCCAGTGATGTAATAAGTGTGACTGGGGTCAGAAGCGAATTTGGAACGGAGAGCAGCAATCATATACTGGAAATATTGATTGCCAATGTTACTCTCAAGGTCGAAGTCGAAGCCGTCAACGAAGGTGCTTCCGAAAGGTCTCGGGACGCTGCCACCGGCGGTATTTCCATATGCTGCCCAGAGGTTATTGCCGATAGTCTCGGCCTCAGCTTGAGATGAAAGCCCCCACGAACTACTTGCACCACCGAGGGATAAGATGACCTTGACTCCGTTGGACTTGCAAGTCTGGATAGCTGAAGCGAGAGCATCACATTGTTGCCCCACCCCGGCGTTGGTGATAAAGCACGATTGTCCGATCGTACCCGAGGCAATATTTTGACCTCTACCAAACTGGTAAAGGAAAGATAACACAATGATATCGATGCCAGATGAGGATGTGCAATAGGCAGACAGGTCGTTATTCTCTATAGTTCCGCCACCGTTTTGGCCCCAGTAGACAACATTTTGGGCACCAGGTGCTTGACGGGTCGACACTTTATAAGGGACTGCCAAAGCTGCACTGACTAGAAGTGAAAGGCCGGCAAGTGTATTGAAGAAATGCATGTTGATAGAGGCGGACAAAAAATACAACGAAGTAAGGAGTGAATAGAATATACCGAGACACTATAAAGAGCCTAGTGTATCTCAAGAAGATGGCAGAAGGGCTGGGGAAAGAATGCAAAAAAAAAAGAGAGAAAAGGGAACATCTTGGCTGTACTTATGTACTCAAGCTTCCACGAGAACACAGAGCTGGACATCACTAACTGCTTAGAAAGTGCTTCCTCGGGCCATGAGATTACTTCAACGCGCAACACACGCGCACACACTTTCGCCCACCCATGCCGGGGGTAGGGTGATAGCTTGCTTTTTGCCCCCTACTCTTCAACGTTTCTCCTATTGTGAAGCCAAAGACAAGATGAGTTTGTAGGATAGCGCGTCGGAGGGTGCGAGGGAATGCAGTATGGAAAGGAGACGTTACATGAGTAGACATGCCGCCTGGTAAAGTGACCAGCTCCCGTGAATTGTAATTGCCCCCGGCGCCTCTTGTGATAAGGGACCGAATAAGCGCCTGGCGCTGTGGTTAAGGCAATTCTCGATAAAGAAGTTGGACAATGTTATCGAAAGGAGATGCCGGGGGTGGGATGCGACGTTCCTGGCGGATCGTGCCTCATGCCCGCTCGCCAGTCACACGTACCGATCACCCCCTTACATGTCTTAGCGCCCTTATCTGTATGACCGCGGGGCTTTCCCCGCACTGAGACATAATTGTTGTAATTGGAACATGATCTAAGAATTCTATTGCCATCAGTAAGGTGAGAAGACCGGAAGGGTTGAGAAGTTGAAATATTTGAAAATATACATGTGGACGCCCGCATAGTTTAAGCTCATTGCCTTGTAGAAAGCAGGACTTAGATCTACCTAAGGTGGATGTGCGCCATCCTTAGATCGATTATCGAACGGCTCCCCTGACGATCCCTCACGTACAAGTTCTTTAACTCGATCCGACTAGGATCAGCATCGATAGGAACGGCAGGTGCGAAGGATGGGAAATTGCCACGTGATGACGCGGGGCGAATCGAAGGCGATTTCCATCCTGGAGTTTATCCCATTGTCGCACCTTTTCCATTAGTGCTTGAAGAGTCGGAGATTGGCTCTAAAAGTGGATTGATCAAGGTCTCGAACTCTCGTCCAGGACCAAGATCTTTCCCTCTCTCTTCGGAGTCTTCATGTTGCATATTCCGAAGTCACTCACTAGAGGAATGAGCAAGGCAGGATCTCACAACTCGGTGGCTCATACTAAACAGAAAGAACGACGAAAGACATTAGGAGACGCCGGGTAAGTGAGAGGCAGCAGCGCGAGGTTTTCTAAATCCAATTGCAGTTCCAATGCAATAAGGACCAGGAAAACTTCTACACAACAACTGGTCGAGGATATAAAATGCCAATAATGGCTCCTTTGGGTAGGAATATCCTTAGCAGGAAGAATATGGAGAGGTGTCGTTGTTGTCGGCACCGGAAAAGCTTTTTGTACCGAGTACCTCCGTACTCGTAAGCTTGTTTGCTTGGCTCATGGTGAGCCTGAAGGCGGCACTGGATTCGCGCGTCGCACTCAGCCAGACGGTGCCGCTTTCAGCCTTCAGCGCAAAGTTGACCGTCGGCATCATCTTTATCTCCAGGCAACCAAAGATATCTTGCAGCGTCTTCTAATAGTGGGTATTAATGGCCATAATAAAGGCCAGTGCTTCAATGAGGACATCACTTCTCACCCTTGTTTAATCTTTTGCTTCCGCTCAAGATGTCCTCCCCTAAGCTCTTCTTCAAATCTATCAACCGGGATGCTCCACGCACACTTGTTCTCCTACATGGCGGATTTTGCTCTCACCATGAATGGGATCTTGTGTCCCAAAGTCCTCATATCTCATCCTATCACCTCCTGATCCCGGACCTGCCCGCCCATGGTAGTTCCACGTCTGCCTCAATTCCTTTCAACCTCCCTGATGCCGCGAGTTTGCTTGCCGACCTCATCACTAAACATGCCAAACATGGCAAGGCTGGCCTGATAGGGTTGTCTCTAGGCGGCTATACATCAATCTACATGGCCCAGAAGTACCCCGGAATTGTTTCGGATGACGGCGGTAAGATAATCAGAGGAATCTTTTGTCTCCTTTCTAGGCAAGTTTCGGGAAGTCCTGCGAGCCGAGCTTTTCCTGTGACTCCTGGGATCATTAATATGTTTCTATTAAGATGGCTTCGAAGAATTAAAAATAACGTCCGCTCTTCCGTAGTGTTCGTGACTGGATGTGGTCATTCCTGGCCCCGGCCAAACGGTGTGAAGTCCTGGGCCATTGGAATGCTCATGTTTTTTTTCAACTATTTCATCATGTCGCTCCCAAGACCATTATTTGACTGGCTTGCCGAACGGAGAGACTTGAAAATCAACGATGATTTATACGAAGCCATGAAAATGGGGGCGAGTTTTCAGCTGGCTCGTACCATCTCATATTCTCTCGGCGAAGATACTGTGCCAGAAGGTGGGGGAACCTGGAAAGAGCGGTACGAGAGAACTCAAGCTCGAACTTGTATTATAGCAGGGGCTATGCATGACTTCGTGGGAGCTTGCTCAAAGAGAGGGACTCAATTGAGGAAAGGAAACCCAGGAAGTCGTGCGTTCAAGATTGATGGAATGCAGCACACATGGAATGTTCAAAATCCCGAGCTCTTCGCCCAAGGTATCAAATCTTGGATAGAGCGCAAGGCTATGCCTGATGAGTTTATCATTTTGAGCTGATAACATTCTTCCACACAGATATTCCAACCCAGTGGAGATTATCCGGGAGCTTTGGTGTGTCGTCAGCCCGTCTGTTAGAGCAGTACCAACAACTTTGTTGGTGGCACAAGTTGTTAGCGAGCAATATCATTCATGATGCTTCTTCAATTTTTTCCTCTTAAAATCTTGATGATAAGCAGCCGTAAAGTGTTTATAGCGGTGTGTTTCAATTCTAGCTATCAATTTGGTCAGCCTGCGCGCCTCGATTTGTGTAATAATTGAAGCGTCGTGAACAGATGATATGTCCGAAGTCATTCTCATCACCGGACCCAACCGAGGTGAATTTTCCTTCCTACCACGGTTACATGCCACAACTAAAGCTGCATTCATTCTAGGTATTGGCCGCGGCATTTTGACCACTATTCTCACCCGTCCGAACCAGACGGTCATCGCTGCCGTCCGGGATCCGCAAGCCGCTGTATCCCAGAGTCTCAATGATCTCCCGACGGCGGCAGGGACCTCACTACACCTCATCAAGATCGACTGCTCTGTCCCTACCGATCCAGCCGCAGCTATTGAAACTCTAAAGCCCGCTGGAATATCGTATATCGACACTGTTATCGCCAATGCCGCCATGGGTGACACAGCTGAGTCTGTCCTTGCCACATCTCCTGATTCTGTCTGCCGAAACTTCGACGTCAATCTAATAGGCGTGTTGGCGCTCTTCCAGGCCGTTGAGCCGCTACTCCGGAAGGCCCAGAGCAAAAGGCCCAAATTCATCGCCCTCAGTTCAAATCTGGGAAGTATCGGTCTGGCTCCATATGTACCTGGCCCTTGGTTCTGTTACGGAGTAACCAAGGCTGCGCTGAATTAATTAGTGCGCCGGATACACGTTGAAAACGACTGGCTAACGGCCGTTGCGTTGCAGCCGGGCTGGGTGCAGACGGATATGGGGAAGTTTGCTGCAAAGGCTGTGGGTATGGAGGTTGCGCCAATGAAGCTTGAGGACAGCGTGAAGGGCTACTTGAAGGTCGTTGATGCCGCATCGCGGGAGAAGTACGCAGGCGAATTTCTAGATAGCGAGGAGAAGACGGTCTTATGGTGAGAGGTAAAAGCCGCCTCGGAAGAAATTGTCGAAAAGTAATTTGAGGTAAACGAGAAGTTTGACGAAGCACTTCGTTCACCACTATTTCGACTCGACTGAGCTTTCTTCATCTGTGAGATGTTCCAACTGATGTGATTGATTGTGCAAAGTTGCCTTACGTTACGGCCTGTGTGCAGGATGCGTCGCACAGGCATTTAATGTATGGCCAAAGCTGTAGATTCGAAGCATTGAGATGAAGATGGTCACCGAGAAGGCGAAACTATGGCGCTGTTAGCCGACTTGTATTTCGAATGTGAATTACAGAATTCACATCAAGAACACATTTGCAAAGTAGCATGCTTTCGGAAGACCGCAGTATACGTCTAGCATACCGCCATGACCTTGAATTCCAAAACTGATGGTTTGACAGCCTGGAGCTGGATCGTCGGTGCATCGCCAGGGTTCCCTAGCATTGTTAGCAAAAGAGAAAGAGTTTCTCTTGACCACGTGGACGCCGCCTCCAACCCACAATTTGATCTAGTAATCCCCTGACAGCTATTCGGCACGCCTGCAAAGGGAATATGGATATGAGACCAATACTGCCCGCGATGAATGTAAATCCTATACCAAGGAAGTGATGAGGTATGGACGAGATGAAGATGTTAGGTAGAGGTGTAATAGAAGCATAGATATGGCCATATAGATAAAACTGTGCATGCCTGGCGATGTCGATCAGAATACCCATACGTGAACATTAAAGCGGGCCTTACCAGTATCTCGATGGCCACTCTATTAGAGACCTTCGATCAATATATTCCATAAGCCATCCATTCACAGCAACGAAAATAAGACTGGAGGCAGCCCAAAAAAGTAGAACCAGAAATGGAAGGGTTCCCAGGCCCAACTCCATCTTGTATCTATTGCAACAATAGTGTAAGATGCTCAGATGCCAGCGGAACTTTTGACTAGAAGGTTATCTGTAGAAAATCGGAGCCTCAAAATGGAGGTCAAAGTTGAGATTCTGTTTCCACCTTAAGGGCTGCTGTCTTCTGCACCCTCAGCCCGCATAGGACGCATTAGTGAGGCTATTTTTCTGGGGTTTGAATCGTCCTCCTGGGCCCTCTTTGTTACACCGTGCTGTTAAATGGCGAAGGAACTATGGGCAGAATGATTCATGCGCGCTCTAGTTGGACATTTGAAATAAGCCTCATCGTCAATAATATCAGGTCGTCCTACGATTGGAGATATTTTGAAAGCATGCAGTCAATTTGTCCGATCGCCTTCTGAAGCCATAGAAATTATAGCTGAGTTTTGCGGCGTGGCGGGGGCAGTAACCTAGGGAGTTTCTGCGGTACTGATAGGATGTGAGCGTAGTAACGAACATGTGGACAGAAGTCCGTGCGTTCAGGGCATCTCGCTCAATTTTCTCAAATTCTATTAAAACAATAGACCTCTCAGATGATTATTATACTTTTAGTATTCATGAATTTACATATAGAATTATAGAAAATTATTTCAAAGGAGTCTTTTGATTTTTGGAAGTGATACCATAAGAGCCTTGGTTTTGGAGGGGCTTTTTAGCGAATAAAATGCCCTGAACGCACGGACTTCTGTCCACATGTTCGTAAGTCTAGCTCCTTCCGTTTTTCGAGCCCCGCGAACTTAGGACGTCGCATTTTGCTCTACAGGGTCATTTTTCGTTAGCAGAGCGCTTGCTTGAGTATTAATGGCAAGTGAGATTGGCGACTAAATATCTGCTAAAAGAGGGTTTCCAGCATACTAGATTTAGTATCCCGGCCAAACGGGAACTAGGTGCGCGTTCATCACCTAGCATTTTCAGAACACTGTTAGTTGAAGCACAGAACGATACGCCAAAATGGAAATTAGCCCCCTTCAGATTTCGCGAAACCGTACAGTACCCAGCCGGTTCCCACACTCGCATATAACGATCAGTGCTTTGACCGTTTAAATCCCCACCGCATTGCGTTTCGTGGTCCATGCTCCCTCTCTATTTTATCACAATCAGGATCTTTGAACACCAAATTTAATGCGGAGGAGAAAGAGTTCGCCCTTACGATTTCCCTGCTAACATGAGGCCGCGTCAGCAAAAGCCGTGCGAAGTGAAAGGCCACTTTTATACGCCTCTGATATTTGCGACCATTTCCACTTTGCCTTTGGTCACGGTTGGGGCATTGGCAAGATACTCAAATGTTCCAGAAGGGTATGCGATAATTGCTATCCTTGTCACAGGTTATCTATTTCAATGATCGAGGAAATGACTCTCGCTCTCCCAGTTGTGACATCCCATTGTGGATAAAAAGATGGATGAGCATCTCAACACTCTGGATGGCAACCATCCTTTGTACTTATTCCGGAGGCGTCAAAATTGTAGATAATCTTGCGACAGCGTCGAGCAAGAACACGGAGTCAAAGGAGATGGAACCCCGGTGGACATACGCACAAGCCGTCAAAAGCGATGTGCAAAGATTTTGCGTTCTTGTGGCCATTATGGTTGGATGGTTCTTTTTCCTGATAGGGATCTTTCATATAATGGAGAAAATTGCTCTCGAGTGGTCTTCGCCGATGAGGTACTCGGGTTGTTGAACAGCTGTACTTAGAAATTAGATGACTTCAGGATCATGCTGGCTTGGTCAGAAAATTACAATTTGATTTGGGATCTACAAGCAGAAATTCCCATTCCAATAACAATGAAACTTATGCCTCTTTTGAGTGAAGAACCGTTGAATATTGTACGGGAGAGGAGAATTTTGCCATCGTAGTCCGGATCCTGGAGGGCTCCAGTTTCCAACTAGTGCGTCTTTCTCACTCCTTCTTAGACACCTCATATGGTTAGGATGTAGGCTCGAAGAACAATAAAAAGTCTGAGTTTTGGAATATTCAAATGACCAGGATTTTTTTGGGCGAGGGCTACAGGCCCTACAGAGACTAAACTACGGAATGACACAAAGCGAGAACTAGAGACAGTCAAAACCACCGTCTCGGTCAGAGATCAAGCTACTGGAGAGCATATGCCAAAAAATATCGAGACAGAAAGTAATTGTTACCTTTGCAAGTCGAATTCCACTTCCCGAAACAGCTGCAACGTCTCGAGAATCGAGATCACAGAAGCCCCCCACCCAACTACGCGTACCCGCTAAAACCATAGACTTAAGCCCAGAGAGCTCCAGGCTTCCAAAGGTATCGAGATTGCTGATAACAATCTGGAATGTTCAGTAATGAGAGTGACAACTTAAGCATCTTATTTCAAACTGATCAAGAATATGAAATAGATCTCATACAACTTTCTCGTCTCATACGGTTTGCATGTCTGACGACCCCTTCGCAGGACGCTCATAGAAGAAGTATCGTATCTCGGGCCGCGACTTCCATTTTTCGGGCACGGGAACATGAATCCACTCATTAGGCGTGACGACAAAACCATGCTTCTCATACAAGCGTCTAGCAATGATGGTTCCCTCAATGAAGCTTTTCACTCCCATCATATCTGCCATATATGTTCCCCATTTGACGAGCATTGAAGCAGCACCTCGATGTTGCTGTGTGGGGAGGGTAGACATCATGTCCAGGACTGGTAGCTGTCAGTCCGTAGGCCGGAAGGAGGGACCGAGAAGTGGCTCAAAATCGTCGCTTTCTTGCGAAAACTACACGAGATGAAGAAAGAATGACTCACCGCAACATCTCGCGCCCTTCGTTCTTTCCAACCGATGATGATGAATCCAATTAATGAGATGCTCAGCCCACGCATTCGTATCTGTATCGGGATGCCAATCAACATGAATCTTCTCATTGAGTTGCTCTTCCGTCAGAGGCTTCTCATACATGCACCATTTGGCCGCACTGACAATTTCACCTACTTGCAATCAGTTCCTTCATAAATCACAGCTGAAAGCAGCTCACTCACCAGTCTCATCAACAACTTTCACATACCTCGCACTCGCATCCCCAGTCCATTGCTCCAACATCCTCTTCAACGCTCGCTCCCGCTCCTCAGTCTCCGGGAACAGCACAAAGAAGAACGGCTCATAAGGCGCGCTAAACGCTGCAAACTGCCCGGCAAGAATCTCAGCTGCGTCTGAGGGCTCGCAATCAAGGAGTCGGAGTTCTCCCATTTTCGAAGCGTGCGGTTACTGGATAGTGAAGAGGTGTGCTATATTCGAAAACTTCGGGCCAGGGGCTCAAGTGTGATACGTCGTGCGCTTGGGTGCGGGATCGGGAAGTGACGCGGAAATTGGGACTCGGGAGGAAACCCAGGCCGAACCCCAGACAAATTAAGGAGTAAATATTTTTGATACAGTACAGTACACAATGCTGGTCTCTTGAAACAACGTTCAATGGGATTGCTGGCTATCTGGATCCGTATGCTGCATCGTCAAGCTCATCACCAATTTATGCATGCAGTGAGATATTGAGACCCAAGCTGTTGAGTCCGGCTGAGTGTTTCCTTGCCGGAGCTTGAGATGTTTCGGGAATTGGCGGGAAATAATTGCTTTTTTGAGGAATGTGGGGGGAGGAGTCCATTTCTTGGTCAACCCGCTTTACCTGGCGGACTAAGCATCCCCATGTGGATGGCGGAAAGTGCGGGGATGGAGAGGTGTGACACCCCTCCACAGTAAGTTTACGGTTCGCGGTGAGCAGTCTCGAGGAGTTGTTCAGACATGTATTTCTGGTTTCTGCTACAGAAGCACCCATTCACATGTTACATGCTTTGGTCAACGGTTAACATCCCATTTCATGGCTCGCTCTCTCTAAAGCATGCGTATGGCTAGTTTCCCCGCGCTGCTTCTTTACTGGTTCCGCCTAATAGGATCGACAATGGGCCATTTGTAGCTATGTCTCCCAAAAACGAAATAGAATCCAACACTGAATAGTACTGATGCGCTAAAGAGCAAGCAACTCCAATTCATAGTGATCGGCGTGACTGTTTGAGTTGCAGGCCAGAAACTGAAGAACAAGGTGATGAGTGTGTAAATCAATGCACCTACATTGAATACTGGCCCGACTATCGGGCCCATCTTCCACGGCCCCCAATGAATTTTATCTTTGACCGGATCGTTGCGGAGGCGTTTATGTAAGAGAAGTGATATCGGGATCATGTACGAAATGAAGAAAGCTGCGACGTTGACCGATACAATTGCATTAAACGCGGCAGTGCTACCGATGTTGATGAGGGCGAGAAGCAGGGAGATTATGGTGCTGACAAGAATCGAATAAAGTGGAAGTGCAGTTTTGGGGTGTACCTAAAGCAAACTTAGCTAGGTCTTCAAGGCCCAGAGCATGTCGGACTTACACGACTGATATAATTACTGAACGGCACGCCATTGTCTCTGGCAAAAGACCATAGTAGGCGGGAAGCTGTAGCCATGATCCCAATAGCGGCCGCGATTAAGAGACACATAATCAGGACTGTCATGACGGTAGCTCCAGCATTGCTGTTTGTTGCTTGTCGGAAGATTTCGATAAATGGAAACCCAGTTGGACTTGTGAGTACTGAATCGATGTCACCAAGACAGAATAAGACCGCAATCAGCATGGCAAATCCCATTACTCCATTGAGAACAACGGAGCTGACCATTGCCCACGGCACTATAGTCGACGCGTTGTGAATTTCCTCGGCTGTACAAATATTAGCAGAGTGAAGTTGGTCTAAGGAAATCTCGGCCTACCCATATGACACGCTGAATCAGCCCCTGGGATGACATTAGTGAGTTGACACGCCAAATGGGGCAACTTCTTACCAAGAAATGAGAAAACACTGGTTATGAGACCCACAAAGAAGGAAACCCCATTAGTATTCCAACCACCCCCGTTGATAAAGGTAGCAAATACGTCATTTGCAGAGCTATGCGGTGCAAGATATACGAGAGGTATCAAGATGGCAAAGAATCCGCAGATATGCACGCAAAGCACCAATCCTTCGATCTTCGGGAGCCATCTTGCCAGGTATGTGTTGATAAATACGATGAATGCAATTACAGCATAGAAGATAAGGGTTCCTTGCCATCTCGTCGGGGCGTAGCTGGGGTGATTGAGCACCACCATTCCTTGTATCATCGAAGCTGCAATGAAAGCAACACTGGCTTGCCCTGCTTGCCAGCCTATGACTGTAAGCCAGCCTAGAGATGGCATCAGTCCGAGTATCATCATTTTGATCGGTTTTGGGGAGACTTTACCAGTGATGTAACTGAGAAACTTCGCAGAATGACCTGGCGCTAGGATTGAAACCCAATGATACTGTCCGCCAGACAACGGCATCCTTCTTGTGTTAGAGAATTGATAGTCATGGAATTGGATACTCACATCGAAGCCATCTCCCCCAATGATGCCACTACCATCAAAGTACCTATAAAACAGAAAATGTACCCGTATATGAGGCCGGCCGGACCTCCGTTTCGGAATCCAAGAAGAAAGACTCTAAACGAGTAATTAGAAGAGGATCGCTGAAAAGTGTCCGCTCAAAACTCACGCGAACATTCCTTCCCAGGTAGATAGGAGACTACAAACGAACCCCGCAATTGACAGAAACCCAAAGTTTCGCTGCGGAACATCAGTTTGACCCCTTGATGGAAAACTTCCTGCGGGAGGATACCTTCAATTGCTGGCTTTTGCCATAAAAGGCCATTTCCTCGTCATCTCTGCTTGTATTGCCTTTGCTTTCATTGTTTGGAAGGCTGCCACCAAGTTCCGCAACCTCGACAGCTCCTACCGACTCCAACTCCACAGCTTTATTGTCCATTCTGTACGGAATCTAGTTATATTTCGACTTGAACCGATGACGACGCTGTTTACAAGCACAATTTTTGAGTACGAAAGCAATTGAGAATGTGAGCAAAGAGAAGGGTCCTAAAATCTATCGTAATCACATAGCTCTGCAAAGAGATAAACGGCCAAGACAGGCTTGACTGCTCAGCGACGGTAAGATGTAACGACAAAAAGGAATGATCTCAAACGCGCCAATCACTCTCACCCGAGACCCTGCCGGCATGCTGGACTTGCAGACTGCCGCAGGATCCCAGTATCTGGGGATTATTGCAGGCCAATCCCGCCTCACCCAAAGGACTCACATGCATTATATTGCAGATTGTGACTGTTGGTGGCTTGCTGCAAATTACTTTGACAGGCGAAAGCGAGAACGACGGACGTTTGGACAAGCTTCATCACGTGTTTAGCCTGGTCTCGGCAATTGCCCAAGCATGCGGCCCGGTTTTCAAGGAAAGACCACCCATCTTCCCGCGACCGAGCAATAAGATGTCTCTCTGATCTCGGTGGCTCGATGGCTGACCGCCACCAATACCACGGTATCCATTTTGGCACCAAGTTACGGGGACTGAACCGAAGTCATAACAGCTTCTCATTTCTTTTTACAACGTCTTTTCCTGCTTGGAAGCCTGGAACCTGCCACTTGAGCTTATCACAACTCCACCGGTTTCATGAGACCCCCCCCCCCTTCTAGTGGCTTGTGTGCTGTGGCTGGGTCCAGACTGTGGGGAAACCCC